>Ga0210039_1000215_pt1 | contig 64845 bp, 62 predicted proteins | sample CryGeyCG2114_250_3_FD_185460 | JGI IMG/M metagenome (GOLD analysis project Ga0210039, IMG submission 185460) | Groundwater microbial communities from aquifer - Crystal Geyser CG17_big_fil_post_rev_8/21/14_2.50 (SPAdes) (version 2) | ecosystem: Environmental > Aquatic > Deep subsurface >...
GATTAATTGATCGCTTTCGGGCGGCATATGGTTTCTTGTTACTCAAGTCAAATGAAATATGGTACAAATCATCTGAAGGTTCAACCCAAAGGTTAAAAATTAATCCATCTATTGAATAATCAAGCTGAAAAGCAGCTGGAGAGTGACCATTTTCTTTGATAGCTTGGGCTAAATCAGCAACTATAGGGAATCCAACTTTCAACCTTAGCACATCAAACCATTTGCTAGGTATAAGAAAAACCTTGCACAATACTGCGTCTTTTGTAACAATCAGAAACGGCTTCTCTTCCAAGAGGGTATAATTTTGCTTTGCAAAACAAATCAATTGCCCTCATTAAAATTTGGAGTTTCGATGACTGACACTATTTTTCGACAATTGACAGATTTTGTCGATAAGTGGAAAATTAAGTGCTCAAATTTAGGCTTTCGTGAATCACAAAAGATGGGCAACAAAATAATAAGCCATCACAAAGCAAGCAATGAACTTAAGCAGTGTACCCGTTAAAAACCCAAGAAATGAACCCATGGCCGATCTCATGGCCTTATTGGTATCCTGCCCTGCACTCAATTCTCCTAAAAATGCTCCCACCAAAGGGCCGATAATAATACCGAAGGGCGGAAAGAAAAACATTCCGAGCAGAAGCCCAATGGTACTGCCCCAAATCCCCTTTTTTGTACCTCCGAACTTCTTTGTTCCATAGATGGGCACAACATAGTCCAAGGCTGTGACGGCCACTGTAACTAAGGCCAAGGTCCAAAGTAAATCCTCGGTGAAAGAAACACGTGTTGTCCAATGTAGCAGGAGAATACCAAAAAAACTGATGGGAGGCCCGGGTAGAATAGGCAAAACACAACCCGCAATACCCACCAACATTAAAATAGCGCCTGAAATGATCAAAAAGATGTCCATAAAAAAATGATTGAGTAATTTAAATATGGTTAAAATTGAGCGATAATTAAATATGGAGATCAGAAAAAAACTTTTATTGGAGCATTCAAAAGCGAACACTGAATTGATTGCCAATTATATAGGTGAATATCAGGAGCGGTTTGATATTTTGATGGAGTTGTTCTTAAATAACGAAAATCGCATTGCGCAAAGGGCGGCTTGGGTAGTTGGAGAAGTATCCAAAAAACATCCAGATTTGGTGAATAAACACCTAGAAAGCATGGTATCTAATTTAAAAAAGAAAAACCTGCATGACGCGATCAAGAGAAACACGGTGAGAATACTTCAAGAGGTTATAATTCCTGAAAGCCTATGGGGCGAAACAGCTGACATTTGTTTTGACCTATTGGTTTCCAAAAATGAGCCTGTAGCGGTAAAATGCTTTTCGATGACGGTACTGCTCAACATCGTCAAACACGTCCCAGAGCTTAAAGAGGAATTGAAAATTATAATTGAAGATCAAATGCCCTATGCTTCCGCAGGTTTTCAATCTCGTGGAAAAAAAACGCTCAAAGCCTTAGAAAAAATAAAGGCCAGTTCCATCGAGCGATGAACTGGCCTCAATTGAAATTTCAATTTTTTACTTTTCGGCTTGATACTGCTCTTTCACTAATTCTGGAAAATACTTTTTGAATTTGCGCACCTTAGGAACGGCAATATTGATGATGTAAGGATTGCCAGGATTCAATTCATAGTAGTTTTGATGATATGCTTCTGCCAGCCAAAATTCGGAGTATTCCGATACTTTCGTAGCTATCGGTTTGTCGTATTTTCCTTCACTGTTGAGCTGGGCAATGTACTTTTCTGTGGCTTCCTTTTGTGCAGCATCATGATAAAACACTTCTGTTCTGTACTGCGCACCTACATCTGGCCCTTGTCTATTGACTTGCGTTGGATCATGCGTAGCAAAAAATATATCCAGTAATTTATCATATGAAATGATTTTTGGATCATAATATATCTGAATGGCCTCCGCATGGCTAGTTTCGCCATAACTTACCTGTCCGTAGGTAGGATTTTTTTCTTTGCCCCCTGTATAGCCAGAAACCACATCTTTCACGCCTATTACCCTCTCAAAAACTGCTTCGGTACACCAAAAACACCCTCCTGCGAAAGTAGCCAGTTCGTATCCCTGTTCTAGCGCTTGCTTGGGATCAACCACAACAGTTTGCTCTGTTGGGTTTGAACAACCCGATAAGGTTAAGTTCAGAAGAAGACTTGTCAAAATTGAATATAATGTATGCATTTAATTTTTTAGCTTGATTAACAAATGCAGTAACGCCTTGACAGCCGAATGGTTTTTATTTATTGTCGTACAGAATGCTTTTCAGGTCTGCTGGGGAATAATTGATGGACTTTAAAGTCTTGTTATCAGCTGTTCTGTACACCAAAAAATGACCGTCTGATTCCTCAATATAGCTTTCAGTACCATCTTTTTGAAAATAATGCACTCTAGTTGCCTCGGCCTCCTCAAGTGTTTTGCAGGTTTTGCTCATATTCGAGCGCTGTACTTCATCGAACAAAGTTTTGAACTTGTCGCCTAAACCGAATTCCAAGATGGCACCAGAAAGCACATATTGAATATCGCATAGTGCATCTGCCACTTCGACTAAATCCTTTTGTTGAATAGCTTCTTCTAACTCTTTCAATTCTTCTGCAATCAAGGCCACCCGAAGACTACAGCGATCTGCTGAAGGAATTTGCGGGGTTTTGACAATGGGGTGCTTAAAAGTACTATGAAATTCTGCGACTGAATTGAGGGCTTGTGGTTCTTGCATAATCGAAAATAAAAAAGGCCTGTGTTTGACAGGCCAATGTTATAAAAATATTCTCTGTAGATAAACTAGTTATCGTCTTTTTTGAATTTTGGTGGCTTCCCTCCTTCCGGAACAAAAATGAGCGCGGCTGAATTTAAGCAATAACGCAGTCCTGTTGGTTGAGGCCCATCGTCAAAAACATGTCCTAAATGAGAACCACTTTTGCTATCTACTACCTCCCATCGGACCATTCCGTAAGTTGTATCTTTTACCAATTTAATTGCATCATCTGAAATGGGTTTCCAGAAACTTGGCCAACCTGATCTTGAGTCGAACTTGGTTTCAGAACTGAAAACAGGTTGTAGACTTGCGGCAGAGTAATAAGTGCCCTTCTCGTAAAACTTATCATATTTTCCTGTAAACGCCCTTTCTGTAGCCTGCTTTCTTAAAATTTCAAACTGTTCAGGAGTAAGTCTCTTCTTCCATTCCTCCTCAGATAATTGAATTTCGTATTTAGGCGGCTCTTGAGATAATTTCTCAATCTTGTCGTCTGGAGATTGGCTTTTTAGTGATATAAAACTAGCCACAAGCAAAATGAGCAGCCCTCCGATTAATATAAGTTTTGTTTTCATGATGTCCGTTAAATTAAAACATAACCTAACTACGCAGAAAATGTTGCGGGAGATTTAGGAACAGGGGAATGCTCAAGACAATTGTTGACGAAAAGATGTCTTGGCGACAATACCATTACCATCCACAATGGATGAATCAGAAATTGGATAAAAAATGATATTCGGAAGTTTTACTTTCTTCCAGGGAGCGACTACGGCAAGTGCTTTTTTCGAAATGAGATCAGATTTAAGCTGATTTTTTGAATGCAGCGGTTTCTCTTTATCATAGAGCATCACTGACACACCATCGGTTTTCAAACAACGCTTCAACTCCTCATAGGCGCCTGTTTGAATCTCTTTTACATGATCGTTGATGTAATCAAAAGAAAAAAGACCATCGATAACATCAGACTTAAAAGGTAAGTAATTCATATCGCCCAAAATTAAAACTGTTGATTTTGGAAGATCATTTTGAATGGCAATTAGTCTGGACAATGAGAAATCCATGTGGAAATTATTCTCATATTTCAACCTATACCTCAGATTATGAATGGAGTCCACATCGTGCGTGGCGATGCTCAAAAAACAATTGCCTTTTTGCGGCAGCATCGAAGCCAAGTTCAACAATTGATCATCGCTGAGCTTATTGCTTCTCAATTCTTTGGTCGCCACTATTACCTCATTGGCCTCACCAAAGCCATGCGCTCTGTAAAAAGCGTCTATTTGTACTTGAGAGCTTCTTTTCAGAGGGTTTTGAGTTCTGTTTTTTGCGACAATTGCGGTTTGCTTTTGTAGAAATACAATGCCCTTGATGATCGGATAGATGTAGACTTGATTCTCGGTGACCAAAGCAGATTCAAGTTCAAAATTAAGAGGGGCGCCAGCATAGAAAAACAGCAATTCACTTTTGATCATCGAATTGATGGTACTTAGTTCCTTTTCTGTCATGAGTCTAAGCGACTTTTTTGAAAAAGGACACACTAAATATTTCTCCATGTTGATTCTAGATTCCACGTTGACTGATTATGATACACTAACGTATACAAAAGCCCTACCAGATTGCTCAAACGATTTAATTACCGTTTTTCGTCAAAAAAAATTCCCTAAATGGGAATTGAATGCAAAGATAGGACAAGAAGCTTCAGGAATCACGTAAAGCTTGTTTACTTTTTGTTAATTAAAAATCCTGACCGTCTGGCTCCACCCTAAGGTACTTCTGCGCAGCCAAGAGCATGCTTGAATAGAATAATTCTTTACTTAGGGTAGTCGCATCGTTTACATACTTGATGATTTTCTCGGATTTCTCCTGCGAACCTTGAATGCGCTCCTCCGCATACTTGAGTATTTTTCCTCCTAATTCTTTTGTCCTTTTCATTTTGTTCAGGTTTTATAAGTCTTTATTTAATCGGATTAGCTTCATGTTATGTTTCAATGCCAAGTTGCTTATTGAAATAAAATTTATGAACGGCTGATCTTCTCGAAATTATAGACTACACTTATTTAAAAACATACCCAAAACAGGGTATTTTTATGAAGCAAAAAGGCCCTGATTCCAAACTGAAACAGATGATTCCAACTTAATGGCCATTCGTTTGGTATAAAACTGATTGAGAATCCGGTGAATATCAGGGGTGTCGGGGTACTTGGTGATTACTTGTTTGACCTCTTCTATGGAAGTAAAAGCCTCTTGCTTTTCGAAGAAACCAAAGCCAAGGTATTTTCCATTTTCAACTAGCGCCACGGACTGTTCACTCGGTGTTCTGCCCTTCCCAAGGAGGCAAAAGGACTGAGAATCGTCCTTTATGGATTGAATGGCTTCTTTAAACCGTTGCTTCTGAGTATTCTGGTCTCCCCCTGTTTTAACAGAATAGCCAAAATAGAGCATCATAGAAGCAGGCAGACTACAAAGCTCTGGATCAAGTTCATGCCTTTTGACCAAATCAATCAAGTAATCCCGCGCCCGATCGAATGATGTGAAACTTATCAATGGTGGATTTCCTTTCACCAACTTACCAATGGAAAGCCGCTGAGCTCCTTTTCCGTCTTCATAATGATACAAGCCATAGCGAACGGTGGTGAATTTTTGTGCCTTATTGTAGATTGGAAAATGCTTTTTTATCTCCGAAGACTCCAGCAAAAACGCAATCATCTCATCGCCACAAATCTGGTAAGTGATGTCGTAAAGCTTGTCTTTAAGTCCCTGTTTATACACGACATCCGTACTTGAAAAGTGCCCTCGAACCCTTTTCTTAATATCATTCGCTTTACCAACATAAAGAATCCTGCCGTGCTCATCGTGGAAATAATAAACTCCGGTGAGCTCGGGCAGCTGATCAAAAACCTCTCTTGGCAGATGTGGGGGTAAATCAGACTCCTTCGAGTTTTTCTTCAAAAAAGCATCAATTTCTAATTGTCCTTTTTGCACCAACAGCGTCATCAATTCTGCTGTGGCACGGGCATCTCCCATTGCCCTGTGCCTGGCATGATTGGCGATGCCCAATTGATCGCATAAACGACCTAAACTATAAGATTGGAAACCTGGCAATATCTTTCTGGAAAGCCGAACGGTACAGAGCTTTTTGAGGTTGAGATTTCCACCCAGTTGTTGAAACTCATTTTTAAGGAAAGAGTAATCGAAGTTTACATTATGCGCAACAAAAATATTTCCCTCCAACATTTGATAAATTTCCTTAGCCACTTCGTAAAACCGAGGAGCATCATGCACCATCTCATTAGAAATCCCAGTGAGGTGAGTAATCCCCATGGGAATGGGCCTTTCTGGATTAATCAAGGATTGAAACTCGTCCACCACACGTTTCCCATCATGGATTAGAATAGCCACTTCGGTAACCTTACCATAGTTGGCAGAGCTTCCCGTGGTTTCTATATCAACAATTGCATACACATTTAAAATTAGTCAAGATTTATTGCCAACCTTAATTTCGAAATAGAAAATATTCAACTGTTAATTCCTCAGCTCTTTGTATTTTTCAAGCTATGAAGGAAATTTTGGTTAAGAAGTATTCTGGCGATCTCGTCCCTTTTGAGTCTGATAAATTAAAACAATCCCTTTTCAAAGCTGGTGCTAGCAATGAGCTCGTTAATTCCATATTAGACGAGATTGAAGCATGCATTTTCGATGGAATGTCTACTAAAGAAATTTATAAAAAGGCTTTCGCTCAACTCAAAAAAGCTTCAAAAACCACCGCTGGTAGATATAGCCTTAAGAAAGCCATTATGGAGTTAGGTCCTTCTGGCTATCCATTCGAATCATTTATTGGTCATTTGTTTGAATTCCAAGGCTATGAAATAGAAACTGGAGTAGTACTTAATGGCAAATGCGTAACACACGAAGTCGATGTAAAGGCAGAAAACGAAACTGAACTTCACTTTATGGAATGCAAATACCACGGTAAACCCAATTACAAACTTGATGTAAAAGTGGCATTGTATGTCCACTCCAGGTTCAATGATTTAGCTGCCAATTATCAACCAAAAGTACCTCACAAAAAGTTGAAAGGCTGGATAGTCGTAAACACAGGTTTTACCACCGATGCCATTCAATATGCAAATTGCTCTGGCATGAATATGATGGCTTGGGCATATCCCGAAAAAGGAAGTTTGAAAGAGCGGATCGAAATCTCTGGACTGTACCCAATCAGTTGTTTGCTTTCCTTAACAAAAGCAGAAAAGCAGGTTCTTTTAAACGAAGATATCGTGCTTTGTCGTCAGCTGTTAGATTCGCCAACTGCTATCGAATTGATTGATCAACGCAAGCGCATAAAGGTTTTGGAGGAATGTAAGGCACTTACCGTACCTTTTGCGGTATAATGAAATTCAGTATAAAGCTAAAAAGCACAACTAAAATACAGCCTAAAGCATTGTACCATAAAAAGCCCATTGTAAGTGGTCCGGCTATCCCGTTGATGTTTAAATAGTGCACCAGAATAATTACCATCTGACTCATTATGGCGCCTATAAAAGTGGCATTACTCTTTATCGTTTTAAAGAAAAAAGCCACAACGAAAATCCCCAATACCGTTGGGTAAAAGAGTGAACCAATAAGATTTACGGCCTGAATCAGGTTTTCGAAAAGCGACAACGTTGAAGCAAAAATGATTGCCAAAATCCCCCATGCTAAAGTGAAATACTTTGAAGATTTGAGGTAATGATTGTCCGTTTGATCTTGATTAATCTTCCTCTTATAGAAGTCAATGGTGGTGGTAGAACCCAAGGCATTCAATTCAGAACTGGTAGATGACATGGCTGCAGAAAAAATCACGGCAAATAATAATCCGACAATCCCAACCGGGAACACTTTCATCACATAGGTCATGAAAATATAATCCTTGTCGTTGGTTTCTGATTCTGGCAACGCGGTCCCCACTAATGCTTTCGCTTCTGCCCTTAATTCGTCTGACTCCTTTTGCAATGCATTCAACTCTGATTTAACATCCGCAATTACAGATTCATCACCTTCATCAATGGCTGCATTGAGTTGAAAAACCGTTTCTCGCTTGGTGTTGAATACCTTCATATAATCAGCCTCTAAATTGCGGAAGTCATCCGCGTATTCAGTTTGCATTACCTGCTCCGTGAGGTTCTCATTAAAGAAAATTGGTGGCTGATTGTATTGATAATACACAAAAACCAAGGCACCAATCAGCAGAATAATGAACTGCATTGGTACTTTCAGCAATCCATTCATCATCAATCCCAATCGACTTTCTGACAAAGTTTTCCCCGATAAATAACGTTGCACTTGAGATTGATCTGTGCCAAAATAAGACATGAACAGGAATACCGCTCCCGTCAATCCTGACCAAATATTATAGCGATCTTCTAAATCGAAATTGGTAGTGATCACATTGAGTTTCTCCATTTTACCCGCTACATGAAGTGCATCAGTAAGGCCGACACCGCTCGGTAGTGAATAGATGACCAAAACACCGGCAACGATCATTCCGCCCATCATGATGGTCATTTGCTGCTTCTGGGTTTGAGTAACGGCTTCTGTTCCTCCCGACACTGTATAGATGATGACCAAGACACCAATTACAATAGTAGTTGCTTGTAATGGCCATCCTAAAAGCGCACTTAAAATAATTGAAGGAGCATAAATGGTGATCCCAGCTGCCAATCCTCTTTGAATCAAAAAGATAAAAGCTGCCAGCATTCTTGTTTTTAAATCGAATCTGGATTCCAAGTATTCATAGGCAGTGTAGACTTTTGCCTTGTAATACATTGGCAAAAAGAATACTGAGATGATGATCATTGCTAAGGGTAAACCGAAGTAGTACTGCACAAAGCGCATTCCATCGGTATAAGCTTGTCCTGGAGTAGAAAGAAAAGTAATTGCACTGGCTTGTGTCGCCATGATAGAAAGTCCGATTGCCCACCATTTAGAGTCGCTGCCGCCTCTTAAATAGCTGTCCATGTCTTTAGTGCCACGCGTTTTGTATACCCCGTAGGCTACAATAGAAATTAATGTCCCGAAGAGAACCAGCCAATCAATCCAGCTCATGAAAAAGTTATGGTAAATAGGTAAAACAATAAGATGAAAACTGCCAAGGAGCCCATTACCAACCAATACATCCCCGACCAATGTTTGAAAAATGGAGGTTTGGCCTCATCATAAGGTTCATCTACTTTTTTAGCCATTATTTCTTGTTTTCGATTTGCTTCAATTCTGAATTCTTTGGTTTCTGATTCCCCAAAGAAATCATATTGCTAAAAATACGAAAAGCACCTGGAACACCAGCCGGCAATTCTCTGAACCAAGAATAACCTGTATACACAAAATAGCCTTGACCATATTCCGCAACTAGCAAACCACCATCATTAGGCTTATCGCCAGGGTCGTTACTTGATAGAATGGCAGTGTATTTTTCATCCCATTTATCTGGGAAATATAAACCTCTTTCTTGGACCCAGCCATCAAAGTCTTTGGACGTGATTTTATTAGGGCCATCAATTAATGGATGATTTGGTGCCAGAATTCTAACTTCCGCCTCTTCTACCGTTACTCTATCTCTTGAAATGCTAAAAGGATATGGCCCAATGGCGGGTTGGTCGCGCATGCTCGTATTGTATTGAGCAATTACAGTTCCTCCTCCTTTCACAAATTCCATCAATTCGGGTTGAATGTAAGGCATGCGCTCTTCTGTGTTGAAGGCCCTCACTCCAACAATTACGGCATCGAATGAGGCAAGGCTTTCCTTGGTTACTGTATTCGGGTCAAGAATGGTGACGTTATAACCAATTTGCTCAAGGCTCTGAGGAATTTCATCTCCCGAACCCATGATATAGCCCACGTATTGCCCCTTTCTCTGTAAATCAAGTCGAACAATCTTGGCTTCGCTTTTTGGGTAAATCACTTGTCTAGGAATATAGCCGTACTCTATAATTTTCAATCCTTGATCATATGTCACACCATCAATTTCAACTTTAGCTGTTAGCTTGGCTTCTTGGGGCTGGGTTGGCGGAAGCACCTGAAACTTATATCGGGCTTCATCATTTTTTTTCTTCAATTCAAAATCATAGGATGCAGGACTTGATTTCCAACCTACAGGAAGATCTAAAGTCAATTTCCCTTTTAAGTTATCAGTGCTAGACTTTACAATCAGATTGACCTCCTTAGGTTCGTTATCCGCAAAAACCAATACGCTCTCTGCAATATTGACAAAGGCTTTTGGAGCTATAACAAATGGCTTGTACAATTCGCCCTCCACCCTGTCATTCTCTTTATAAACTACAGCAGTTTTATAGCTGTATGCTTTTCCGTCAATTGAAAGGTTGAAGACTACTGGAAGCGCAGCTGGATTTTCTGGTAAACCTCTGAGTGCTTGGTCTTCTACATGATACATGCCTGTAGAGCCTTCTTTTCTCAACCAATAAGGCTGAGAATTCTCCATTGGTGGTATTATAGCGTTTAACTTTGTTTTAAAGGATTGATTGTTTTCTAAAGCATTATCGAATTGTTTTGAAAGCCCTAAAGTTGGAATTTCTACGCCTTGCAGTTTTACTTTGACATCGGAACGGTTGATGGCTTCCACAGCAAGTTCAACCTTGTCGCCTACCACTTTCATGGCGTCATCGGCAACCACCTCTAAGTAGATTCCCAAGATGGATTTGATTACTAAATCGAGTTCATTCAGTTTAACCGATTTCCAATATTCATCTTCAATTTGAAGTAGCTTGGCTCTTGCCTCCATTAAATCGCCAATGATTGCAGTTGGATTTTCGATCCTAAAGTTCTTATTGGCCTTAGCTAATAAATCTCCAATCGCCTTTCCTCCTTTTACTCGATTCCAAGTTTGATCAATGTTTTCAAAAGCATCTTTCGAAGTTGGAGCGCCTTTCCATCGCATTAAATATTCCTTACTTTCACCTCTTCTGCCCGTACTTCCGAAGCCTTGAGATTTATGATTACTTCTGCTTAATGCCGAAATCTCATCATAAGAAAGCCCTAAAAGTGGATTGTAAGCACCCAAGTCAATTGATAAATAACCTTCTTCCTGATCGTGATCAGAAGTAAATTGACCACCAAAATTGTAGGTGTTCCAGTAAAGACCTTTGGGCTGCCAAGGCTGCACATATTTCAATTGTTCTGGAAATACAGCAGGATCATTTGCGATATCAAAGGCCTCCATTGCTAATCGTGCTGATGCCGTATGATGGCCATGCATATTGCCTCCCGGTACCAAAGCAGAATCAAATCGTGTGATGATCACATCAGGTCTAAATCGCCTGATATTCCAAACCACATCGGCTAGCACATCATCTTTATCCCAGACATTAAGCGTTTCAAAAGGGTCTTTTGAATAGCCAAAATCATTGGCGCGAGTAAAAAATTGTTCACCACCATCTGTTCTCCTGGCAGCTAAAAGTTCCTGGGTTCGAATAATCCCGAGGTATTCCCTGATTTCTGTTCCAATCAAGTTCTGTCCGCCATCACCTCTTGTCATGGCCAAATAGCTTGTCCTTAAGTTTTTTTCATTGGCCATAAAGGCAATGAGTCGGGTATTTTCGTCATCGGGATGGGCAGCAAGGTACATCACCGTTCCAACAACATTGAGTTTATTTAAAGCTTGTTTGATTTCTGCAGCATCAAGTTTTTTTGGGGCTTGCCCTTTGCTTTGAGTAGTGGTACTGACGACCAGAATTAATAAAAAAAATACTCGGTAGTAATGCTTCATAGTTCCTTAAAAGAATTAGGCTATAACGATCGCTAAGTTATCAGGTTTTAAAGATTTTGCAGAGGGCAATTTTACTAACGGAAACAAGGTCTTTTGAATTACGAAAGTTCTTACAAATCCAGATAACTCCTTTTTCAATTTCATCTCCCATTCTTATCGAATATATTTAGCTTTGTAGCCAATCCATGAGCAAGCAAAAGTCCATCCTCTTAATCGTAATTCTGGCCATAGCCGTCAACTTTGCCAATATTGGAGGCTTGGATATTTATGCGCTGGATGAAGCTAAAAATGCTGAAGCTGCTCGTGAAATGTTCGAAAGCGGTAATTATGTGGTGCCCTACTACAACTATCAGCTAAGAACTGACAAGCCGCCATTGCATTACTATTTCATGTCGGCAGGCTATGCCATTTTTGGTGTAAATGCCTTTGGTGCTCGCTTTTTTTCGTCCATAATGGCTGTGCTCACTATTCTGATCACTTATTTATTTGCCTCTAAATACTTCAGCCCAAAAACTGGATTGAATGCTGCACTGGTCTTGTTGGCCTCTTTGCATTTCGCAATGCAATTCCATATGTCCGTGCCCGATCCTTATTTGATCTTCTTTATGACTTGGGCATTCTATTCCTTTTACGAAGCTTATCAAAGCAATAGCAAATGGCAATTGCTCGCTTTCTATTTCGCCATTGGCTGCGGACTTTTGACCAAAGGCCCAATTGCGCTAGGCCTAACGGGCTTGACGGCACTGATTTTCTTAATTGTTCAAAAGGATTTCAGACTTAAAACCATTGTAAGGCTTCAGCCAATTGGTGGGGTGATTTTGGCCCTAATGGTGGCAATTCCTTGGTTTTATGCTGTGCATCTTCAAACCAATGGTGTTTGGACAGAAGAGTTTTTCTTCAAGCATAATTTCTCTCGTTTTTCAGATTCTATGGAAGGCCATAGCGGAAGTCCGTTGCTCACTTTGGCTTTTGTGTTCGGCTTGGGTATGCTCGCTTTCTTGCCTTTCTCTTTGCAATCTTTAAAACACGTTTGGAAAAACAAAAAGGAAAGTACCCTGATTTACATTGGCATTGCGGCCATGGTCATTATCGTTTTCTTTGCCATTAGCAGCACAAAACTCCCCAATTATACAGTGCCCGCTTATCCACTTTTGGCAATTTTAATCGGTCATTATATTGGCCAGCTTGATGAAAAATGGTTTTCTAAACTTGGGAATCGCGTTGGACTTATCTTTTATAGTGTAATCCTTATTGCTTTTCCTTTTGGGATCTATTTTGGGCTGAAAGGCGATAAATCTTTAGCCCATTTAAACAGCCTTGGCTTCTACTTCATTCCACTTGCTGGGTTAGGTGTTTACATCATACTTCAAACCATCAAAAAGAAAAGTATTGAGCGTATTTTATGGATGAACATCTGTACTTGGCTTGTAACTATTGTGCTCTTCTTCCATTTGATTTTTCCTCAGGTGGACGCTGAAAACCCGGTGAGAAAAACATTACCAATGATGGATACTGACCAAACCATCATTGCTTTTAAAAGACTGAATCCCGCTTTTGTATTTGCCTTGCAAAGGGAAATCCCGATGTTGGACGATCTGGAAGAAATCAAAATTAGCATGGCAGCATCACCCAGCGGTTATATCATTTCGCGTACCGAGTTTCAGGAAGAGTTAGCCACTATTCCAGGTTTAGTTTTTCATGCCAAGGCGAGAGACACATTTGAAAATCCGACTACGCTGGTGTTGAAATGGGGATTTCCTCAGCAATAATACAAAGGCCATAAAACAACAAAAGGCGTCCAAATTGAACGCCCTTTGCTCGATTGCACATCACATAAACATTATCTTCTGTACTGCTGAATAATGGCCAAAACCTGCTTTTGAATTTCTTCACTATTATAGTTTTCTGAATTATTCACCTCATCACCCAAGGCAAAAATCTGCTCATGCATCACCTTATCATCTACTTTGCCTTTAAAAGCCAAGGTTTCTTTTGAAGCATACACTTGATCCCAAACTTGACGAACATCAGACCAATACTGGTTGTTTTTAGCCCACCAATCTTGAGCAGCTTTGCATTTACTGTCTGCTACTTTCACATAGGTATTCCAGCCTTTTTCTTGGGCTAAAAGTTTGTCTTCACCTTCTTCTCGTAAGACCTTATCATTGTCTTGCTCGTGAATCCAACCGTCTTCTGTAATCTCATGACGATTGGTCCTGATCATCACATTGTAATCCTTCCTTTTAGAAAATTCTCTTCTCGGCAATGGCGAATCTGCCTTATTTTCCCAAAAGTGCTTTCCATCCACATGAACCCAACTGGCCGAACCTTCATAACGCAGACCATCGTCTACTTGGAAAACCTTTTGCGTCCACTGTCCCTTTACTGCTGATTTAGGAAGCTCCAAATGCTTCCAGCTTGCCTCTTTATCATATGTGTAAATAGAAGTATTTTCGAAAAGCCAATCTTGTCTCCAATGCTTCACAATAACATTTGGCCCAACGATTAAAAGATGCTGCATTGAGATCTTGTTCTTTTCATCTTCTACCAATTCAACCCATTCCAAGCCACCTGATCTGTAGTTATCATGAAACTTGTAGTCTTTGTCGGGTGAAAAGGTTTCTGCAAAATTGAAAGTCACCTCATAACAACCGCACATCGCCTTGATGGCAGCTTGGTCCTGCTTCTTTTTGCTCTGAGCAAAAGCATTGAAAGTCAATAAACTGAGTGATATTATTATAATCTTCTTCATTGATTTATGGAGTTAATAAATTGTTTTTCAGTGGTTAAAAAAGCAAGTTTAAGTCGAGGATAGCCGTAAGCGATAATCGCCAAATTGGCCAAGAGATAAAGCGCATGTGTGATGATCTCCATCACATCTCCTGAACCTAAATAAAGCTCAAAAAGAAAGATGTTTAAGGTCAGCGGCACTAACATCACAGCACCTAACAACGCATAGACTTGACTGAGCAAAAGCAAGCCACAGAGCACCTCAGCAATTCCGAGCATTGGCCAGAAATATTCCGTCTGCTTTAATCCCCCGATATAGGCTTTGATCTTGACCACATTCTCAGGCAGTTCTTTTACTTCGACATTCTGTTCTGTTTCAATTACAATTTTCTCAGGGGCCTTTTCGAACTTCTTGATTCCAGCATAAACGAAAAGTAATCCAAGCGCTAGCCTAATGGCTATAATCAGGTATTTGATCCCTTTAGACGACCCCATTTTACTGCTCGATTAAATTGTATAGGAATTGAGGATTGCCTCTTTCGCCTGTATTAGGATCGACTAAACGTGTGAACTTCAGTTTATAATAGTTCTCATCTGAATCTTTGATCACATAGAAGATGTCGGCCTTCACCCCAGTCTCAATATCAGAACCCGGTTGCGCAACGGTTCTCCATCCGCTACCGATAGTTGTTACACTGCTAGAAAAATCAAGGCTTCCAACATCACCAATTAAAAAGTTTTCATAAGTAACATCAGCCGTGATAGTGACTATCGCAACTTCTACTTGACCAGCATTAGTCAGAATATAGTCTTTATAAGCATATGGGATTGAAGTCGTTGCATCTATAGGTAATAGATTAGTGAAGACCGTAAACACAAAATCCCAATTGTTTTTGGCCGGTGCAACAGCAGCAATTCCGTTGTCTAGATTTGCGTAAACGAAACCAAAATCATCATTTTTAGCAATTGCCAATTCCTGAAAACTTGTGGCATTAATGTCAGCATATTGCAAAGTATAGCCACTAGCCGCTCTAATGATTCTAATTTTAGCCCAACCTCTTTGTGAGCCATCAAGATTCTTACCTCTATTGATAATATATACCTGATTCTCCGCTGCAGTTGCTGATACCTCGGCAATAGCTGTTTTGGTTAGGTCACCTGAAGGTGCGTCCGTCCAAGCGGCTACCTCTGACAACCACTCTGGAGCTGGACCAAACAAGGCTCCGAAAATGGCATCAATATCAAGTTGTGCTCCAAAACCTAGCGTATCGGCAGCAGTCACATCATTGAGGTCATTTTTATCAATTGACCGAGCAAGCGCACTCACGGAGTTATTTAAGATTACCCTAAACTCACTTCCAGAATAAAAACCTAAGTCCCAAGTATTTCTAGCAACAGTAGTTTGTTGGTTTGAAGACAGGTCAATAAAAACCTGATTCGGTTGATCAGCGCCACCCACATTTGGGTCTACAACTGCTCCAGCAGTTGGCGGTATGATAGAAGGTGTATCATCGTCATTACATGCACTTACACCCAACAGGCCAACTAAGGCCATACAATAGATTATTCTCTTATGTGTCATTTTAAATTAAGTTTATAGCTAAGTTTTAAGAAATAAGATCTTCCATATGAAACTGGCACAGAGGCTCCACCAGAGTGAGCTCCGCCTGAAATACCAGAGTTATTTGTTTGTTTAATATTGAGCAGGTTTCTCGCTCCAAAAGCCAAGTCGAAGGCTTTGTTTATTGAATGAATAGCTGTTGCATCCAACCAGTGATATCCTTTGATTTCTCCAATGCTGGTGACCTGTTCGTTCTGATCGTTGGTGTCAGTAAAATAAGCTTGAACACGACCTGTGTATTTATAGAATAAGTTGAGCGATGATGCCTTATTGGGCAATTCATAAGACAAATTGCTATTCAGTTCTGGAGAGTAAAAGAAGCTGGATAAGTCTTGGCCCTCTTCTGAAATTTGATTGTACCGACCGATATAAGAGAATCCTAACCTCCCTGAAAACGAACCAATTGCAAGGCTTTGATTAAGACTCGCACCTAAAGTTTTAAAGCGATTAATATTAAGGTAAGTGGTGCTGGTATTGTCGTTTATATTCTGACCGATCGAGATTTGATCTTCTATGTCGTTGAAGAAGAAGTTCAGATCAAGCTTCACCAAGTTTGAAGCGATTTTGTACTGAGAAAGAATATTTAGGCTTACATGATTAGATTTTTCTGGCTTTAAATCAGGATTACCAAATATGCGATGGTTAGAATCAATGAATTCAAAGTACAACTCTCTGACGGAAGGCGATCTAAAACCTTTGCCCATTGAAACCCGAAAACGGGCAAGTTCCGAGGCATCATATTTCAATTGTAAAGAAGGAATCAGTTGTGCCCCAAAAGTACTATTGTGGGTATATCGTAGGCCTGGTCGGATGATGACTTTAAATACATTCAATTCAGAAAGGGCATAGAGTGCATATTCCTCAATTTGCTGCAGCCCCTCTTGAATTCGGCCTCCTCCTACTTCTTCAAGAGACAACTGATAACCGAATTGAAAATCATTAGAATCGCCAGCCTTTAAAAAACCAGTGCCCCCAAATTCCCAAACACGGTAAGTGCTTAAGTCCTGATCGCCTTCACCCATTGTTGCACTTTCTTGATTGGTAGTGAGATTTTTAACAAAACGACTTTTTTGTCTTTCAAAATCTGAGTAAGAAGCAAATGCGGAATAACGGTCTAAAAAAGGGAGTTTACCTTCGCTTTGAAGCTGGTGTGAAAAGCGCTTGGAATGATAGCTTTCATCAATGGCAAAGGGTTGATTCTGACCATCTGGTTGAAAATTATTTTGAGCTGCACCAAAGTCATTTATGACCTGATCAAGCGCATCTAATCTGTAATGAATCGAATGATTTTTAAGCTCATATTTTAAAAGTGCGTTCCCCGTCCACTGCTCTTTTGGATTCCATTCATGCTGACGAGGATTCGCATTGCCCTGAAAACCGAGAAAATCATTGTGTTGAGTATTCAAAAGAACCGACCAAGATGGATCAAACCGATGATTCAAGCTAAGTGATTGAATATGTCTCCCTTTGTCCAGACCGTACTCATTCCCTGCACTTTCTGTTTGGAGATAAGCGCCTACTTCGGTTTTATTTTTAAAATCCTTTTTAGTGATCAGGTTGATGACTCCAGCCAAGGCATTTGCTCCAAAATTGACCGCCATTGGGCCTTCTACAATTTCTATCCTTGCAATATTTTGAAGACTGATTTGACTTAAATCGGCCCCGTTGCCATTCCCAACCCTATTGACCAATGGCACTCCATCAATCAATACTTTCACATTTTGGCTAGAAATCCCTTGCATACTTATGGACGCACTGCCCAAAGCAAGGTCTTGGCTAACTCGAATATTGAGTTGGCTAGTAAGTGCTTCTTCTAAAGTTAAGGCCCCTCTTTTCTGAATTTCAACGGCATCGATAGTCTGTACCCTGAAAACAGAATTTCTGGCTGATTGCGGAGTAAACTGACCTGTAACAATTACCTCTTCGAGCTGATTGATAATGGGAAGCAAGTAGAAATCAAAATCACCAGAGGAAAGAAGTGTATCTCGAAAAGCCTCATATCCCAAATGACTAGTGCTTAAAATCAAAGGGAAAGAACCCTCTTCTACATTTACCTTACCTTCACCATCTGTAACCTTTAATATGGAAGACTTAGCGTTGATTGAAGCAAGTTCAACAACCAATCCATCGATTGACTTCCCTGTTTCCTTATCATGGAATGATAGTGATTGGGCAAAGACATTGTACTGCGTCAGTAAGATTAGGAAAAGAAGAAAGGTTACTCTTTGCATTTATTTAGAATCATTCTTAATAACACAAAGGTATGTCGCCCAATCTCTACGAGAAATCGCTATTAGTGGCGGAAGTTGACCACTACTACTAGTAATCCCTAGCTAGCAATAAGGAGTCTCAACTCACTTTTTTCACAGCATAAGCGATGAGTTCCGCAGGAGATTTAAAGCCTAGTTTCTTTAAAATATTCTTCCTGTGGGAGTTGATAGTGTGAATACTCAAATTCAGTTTTTCGGCCATTTGGAGCGATGGCGTTCCTTTGCTGATCATTTGTATGATTTGTAATTCGCGTTCCGATAATTCTACGGACATCGCATGTTCTTGATCCGCAATAATCTCAATAATCCGTTGGCAATAGAACCTCCCTCCTTTTCGAATGACATCAATAGTCAGTCGAATTTCTTCTGAGGAGCACTTTTTCGTCAGAAAGCCTTCAATCCCAAGCGCAACTCTCTTTTTGATTTCAATGTTATCGTCATCTTCTGAAATAATTAGAATTTTGAGTGAAGGATAGGCTTTTCTAATTTCCTTAATATTCTCGAAGCTTACGGGATGTCGGCCTAAATATTCTAGAATCAATAAGTCAGCGGACTGATCCTTGAGCTGCGGAAGAATCCTCTTATCCGCGTTGAGAATTTCAACCTCACTTGACTCCGAGTAATTTTTCAGTACTGATTCTATCCCTGCACTTGATAAGAACTGCGAATCGTAAATTATGACTTTCAAAAGACTATTCTTATTTAGACTTATTATAAACAATGCAAAGTAAGTCAATAAGCACTTGAGAAAAAAGTTTAATTTGAAACAATGAAATCAGAAAACTGGGCGAGGTAAGTTTTGTCAGCGAGGTTTCAAAATTCCCCTATTCAATTTCTGTAGATTCGAATAAGGCCGCATAATCAACCAAGCAACTAAGGCAGCTAAAATTCCAAAAACACTTCCGAAGTAAATATCTCTTAAGAAATGCTGAAGGATGTAAACCCTTGAAATGCCCACCAACACTGCTGAAACAAAAATAAGCACGTTAACCACCTTATTCTTATATAAGCTTATCAGTACAAAGGCCAAGACAAAGGCGCTTGCGGTGTGTCCTGAAGGGAAACTATCATAACCACGGACATTTACGCCTTCTACAAAGTTCAAATCATTAAGTCGATCTGCGAAAAAGGTTTTGGGCCTTGGTTCACCTGCAAACAACCATTGCTTAAAAATGTGTACAAATACGGTTTGAAAGGCGATGGCCATCAAAATATAGTAGAATCTATAGAGGTTCGTGAAGAGAAAATAAAGGGCAACAATCGCTAATAGTAGTCCATCTCCCAGATTTGTCCAGTACTTGAAAAATAGATCCCCGAAAGCAAAGTGCCTATCATTTAACCAAAGCACGAATTCACCATGGCTGGTAGAAATCATGACAATACCAAAGAACACTAAATAAGCCAGTGTTAGCCATTGCATTCCCCGATCTATAAAAATCTTATTTGCCATGATCAAACCTGAATTTGAGGTACTTAATGGTTTCGCCTTTGTCGTAAAACATTTTTTCAAACTTCGTCTTTATGCCATAATGGTCATCCATATACTGAGAATGATACAGGTCATGCGTGAACGCTAAGTCTATCACATCTTTGCGCTCATTGAGTACTTCCAAAGTATAGTCGAAAAGAAAGGTGTTGTCAGTTTTAAAATACACTTGACCATTATTTGACAGTAGCGATTTATAATATTCTAAAAATCTTGGGGAGGTAAGTCTCCTCTTAATATCGCTATCTCGTGGTCTAGGGTCTGGAAAGGTGATCCAAAAAGTATCCACTTCGCCTGGGGCAAAAAACTTTTCGATATTCTGGACCTGCGCCCTTAAAAAGCCAACGTTCTCTAAACCTTCGTCAATGGCTTCGGTGCTGCCTACCCAAAGACGATCACCCTTCACATCAATCCCCACAAAATTTCTTTCTGGATAAATTCTTGCCAATCCAACAGAGTACTCTCCCCTACCACAGCCTACTTCAACCGTAATTGGTTGCTCATTTTTAAAGAAATCCTTTTTCCAATTCCCCTTCAGCTTGTAGTACAAGGAAGAATCATCCTCCAACACATTACTTCGATCTTTTAAATCAACAAACCGCTTTAACTTTTGCCTCGACATCTATAAATCTTCAATTTCCGCAACCACAAAGGTACTACCTCCAATATAAATCATGTCATTTTTGTTCGCCTTAGATTTAGCGAATTGAATAGCCTCATTTACGTCCGAAACATAATCTGCTTTAAGTCCAAAAGGTGCAGTCAAGGCTTTGAGTTGAGCAAGTTTCATCGCCCTGGGCACTTTGGCCTCACAAAAAACAAAACACGCGCCTTTCGGTAATTTTGGAATGAGCTCATCCAGTTTTTTATCATTTACAAAACCTAAAACCATAAAAAGTTGCTTATGAGGCGTTGCTTCTATTTGGGGAATGATATAATCGAAAGCCTCTTTGTTATGGCCTGTATCGCAAATGATTAATGGTAGTTCTGAAAGCTGTTGCCATCTTCCTTTCAATCCAGTTTTTGAACGCACTTGAGAAAGTCCGTCCTTAATATTTTGTTCTGTGACCTTCCAACCGAGGTTTTTAAGCTTATTGAGCGTTACCAACACACCTTTGATGTTCTTCTGTTGGTAAGTACCGAAAAGATCGAGCTCATATTGATTCCAATTCAAACCAAATTGATCTGCGAAAGTGATTTCTGACTTGCGCTCTTTTGAAATTTGAAGGAAAACAGGCGCAGTTTCGGTTTGAGTTTCCCCAATGACAACAGGGATGTTCTCCTTAATTATCCCCGCCTTTTCGAAGGCTATGTTTTCAAGCGTGTCCCCTAGCATATCCATGTGATCGAAACCAATATTGGTGATCAGAGAAATTTCTGGAGTGATCACATTGGTTGAATCGAGCCTTCCGCCCAAGCCTACTTCAATCACAGCTATGTCTACCTTTTCATTACTGAAATAATCGAAAGCCATGGCTACGGTCATCTCAAAAAATGAAGGCTGGACTTCATCAATCGTTGGCTTCAGCCGAGCGACAAAATCCACTACTCCTTGCTCCTCAATGGGCTGTCCATTAATTCTGATGCGTTCCGTGAAATTCTTCAAATGTGGGCTTGTGTAAAGACCCACTTTATAGCCAGCAGATTGCAGCACCGATGCAATCATATGAGAAGAGCTGCCCTTTCCATTGGTGCCAGCAATATGAATTGATTTAAAGTCATTTTGTGGATTGCCTAAGGCTTCGCAAAGCTTTATAGTATTGGTCAAGTCTTTTTTAAAGGCTGAATTTCCAATGCGCTGGTACATCGGAAGGGCAGAAAATAGATAGTCTAGCGTTTGCTGATAATTCACGCTGCGAATATAATAGTTCGACCTGATTTCAGACCAAAAGAAAAAAAATCAAGAGGCGATACGTGTGTGGTTCAATTTGCTCGTCATAGCTATACAACAATCAAAAACTCAAAATTTCAAAACATGAAAAAGCAAATTTTACCACTTATTGTAATGCTCTTCTTAGGATTGGTCTCCTGTGAAGAAATTGGCGTCAGAGGACACGGAGATGTCGTTTCTGAATTCAGAGACTTGAATGATTTCACAGCCATTAAATTTCGCATTGACGGTGATGTATACCTTACTCAAGAAGCGACTCAAGAGCTTCGGATAGAGGCCTATGAGAACATTATTCACCTTATCGAAACCAGGGTTGAAAATGGTGAACTGATCATTGATAGTGACAAAAACATTCTTAATGGCAATCGCCTCAAGGTTTTTATTAGCGCGGTGGACTTTGATAAAATTCAGCTTTCGGGTTCGGGAAATATAGAAAGCCTGAGTTGCATTAATGTTGAGGATCTAGAACTTTCCATCTCGGGTTCTGGAAATATCGAAATTTGTGGAAATGCAGCAACTTTGAATGCTAAAGTCTCAGGTTCTGGAAACATCAATGCGTATGGGATCGAAGCTAGCGCTGTTGATTCGCGGGTTTCAGGCTCGGGAAACATTAAAGTAACTGCCAACGAAACTCTAGAGGCTACCATCACGGGATCGGGAAACATTTACTATAAAGGCAGCCCTCAGATCAACTCACATGTGCAAGGCTCTGGCCGAGTGGTGAATAAAAACTGAAGAAGCAAAATGGCTGTTGTTGAAAATTACAACAGCCATTTATAGCCTAAAAAATCCGCTTCCTTAAATCTTCAAGAATCATTGTTTGAGATGTACTAATTCTGTGCCTTGATTTAAATAGAATAAAATGACAACTCGACCCGTACTGATCGCAAGTGCCTTCACACTCGGTATTTTAGGCATTACCCTCACTTTTTTTCCGCAAGAAGTACTACATAGTTTTACCCAAAACTACGACTCACAATTCGCTCCGATAACCTTACAATTAATGGGCGCTCTCTATTTCGGATTTGCTATGATAAATTGGACTGCAAAAGGGACTTTGATTGGTGGTATTTATGGAAGACCCATCGCTTTAGGCAATCTTGCCCATTATGCCATTGGAGCATTAGGATTATTAAAAGCATATACGAGTGATATCAATACTGTATTTCTCGTGATGACTATCTACTATAGTTTATTTGCCATGCTCTTCGGTTATCTGTTCACCACGCATCCAGCTAAAAAAGAGTCTTGAACATCAATTAGACTATTCCCTTTTCTAAAGAAAAAGTAACCAGTTCAGCAGTATTCTTAACCCCAAGTTTATGCATAATATTTCTTCGATGCGTTTTAACGGTATGCTCGCTGATAAAAAGTGTATCGGCCATGGCTTTACTATTCAATCCTTTTACAATGCATCCAATAATTTCCTTTTCGCGATCAGACAATTGCCCCACCAAGTCTACATCGCTTGAGCCCTTATCGCCTCTTAAGAAATTAAAAATCTGATTGTTGATTTTCGGATGAAAGTAATTTTCCCTTCGACTTACTTTTTGAATAGCTTCGGTGAGTTCTTGTTTTGAGGCATCTTTAAGGATATAGCCTTGTGCACCGCCTTCTAAGGTACGTTTGATGTATTTCATGTCCTGATGCATAGTGAGCATGAGTATAGGCACATCAAAACCCTTCTGTTTGAGCAATTGCATTGCTCCAATCCCATCAATATTCGGCATACTGATATCCATCAAAATGACATCAATCTTTTCTTCTTCGAGAATACTTGGTATTTGATGGCCATTCGTAGTGATTCGGCTGATTTCGATACCATCCGTTGGTTTAAACATGGAACGAACTCCTTCCCCAAACAATTGATGATCATCGACCAAAAGTACTTTTATCATGACATTTCTAGGGTTAATTCTGAAGTAACAGGTAAATCAATGATGACGGTGGTTCCTTTGCCCATTCGGCTATCGACTTGAAAATCTCCTTGCATATCTGCTATTCTGCTTTGGATCGACTTGAGCCCAAGCCCCAAAGAATTTTCCATTAAATGGTCAGCATCGAAACCCATACCGTTATCCTCAACAATCAGATTAAGGATATTATCCAAGCAGGTAAGTTGAATGGTGATTTTGCTGGCTTTGGCATGCTTCAAAGCATTGCTCACTAACTCTTGCACCAATCTATAGGCGGTAACTTCGGTGGCAAGGTCTAAGTCTTGATTAAAATTGGAGGCATGAAATTGCACCTGAATTCTTTCAGATTGCGAAATCGAATAAGCCAAATCCTTTAAGGCCGGTATTAATCCAAAATTTTCCGAAATCCCTATGTTCATTGAATGAGATAAGGACCTAATGTCTTCACAAGCTTTATCGACCAAAATGGACAAATTCTTCATTTGCTCACTATTTTCTGGGGTGATAAAATTATCCTCCGCTACAGCCATCAGGTTCACTTTTACAGCGGCCATTAGACTGCCAAAATGATCGTGCAATTCTTTAGCAATGCGCTTTCTTTCTTTCTCTTGCCCCTCTACCATGGCTTCCAAGGTTTTGGTTTGCTGCTGCGTCATGAGCTCATTCACCGCCTTAATATGGCCTTCCTTTTCCTCTTTCACCTTTAACTTCGTAAGTGCTAATCGCTGTCTGAAATAGAGGTATAAGATTATGGCCAGTACGAAGAAGGCCAGCGCTGTAATGATAAATATCAACTTCTCTGATCTTTGCTTATCGGCCAAAGCAGCATTTGCTTTACTCTTTGCATTGACCACTTCGTTTTCTAACTCTAGCTGAGTGATCTGCTCGTCTTTCTTTTCCGACTCATAAACTTCTCTCAATTCAGCAATCTGTCTCGACTTCTCTACATTGTCCAAACTGTCTTTTATGATTTCGAATTTAAGTCGGTATTCATAAGCCTTTTTTGAATTCCCCAAAGCTTCATACACTTCGGAAAGTCCCAATAATGAACCTCTAGTGAGGGCTGGAAGCTTAAGTTCTTGGGCAATATCTAAGCCCTTTTTGTAATTGAATAAGGCTTCATTGTATTCCTTAGCCCTGTAATTGGTTACAGCCAAACTGTTGTAAACATTGCCTAAATCATTAGTGGCATTAAGCTCCTTTTGCCTTAAAATAGTTTCTTGGTAATAAGCCTTGGCCTTTGGATACTGTTCTAATAGCGCATATGCCCTTCCATAGCCATGCTGAACAAGCGCCAAATCACTTGGTTTTCCCTTTTGGACATAAATATCTTCGCTCATCTTAAAGAATTTCAAGGCTTCATCAGGGTTATTGTCCTTAAGATGGACCTCGCCAAGCGCAAGAAATAAATCTGCTTTATCTAAAGGATCGCCTAGAGATTCATAAATCTTCAAACTTTCTGAGAAATAACTCAAGGCTTCTGTAATATTTGACATTCTACTATACAAAACTCCCATATTATAGTAAGTGTCACCCTCTTCTAACTTCAGTTCTAAACTTTTATAACCATCCAGTGCTCTCAAGTGAAATTTTAAGGCGAGTTGATAATAGCCAAGTCGGACATAACAACCTCCAATATTATTATAATTTCTTGCCAGGGCTTCTTGTTGATTGACCTTATTGTAGATTTTTACGGCCTCTTGAAATTTTGTGATCGCAGTTTGATATTTTCCTACATCGAAATAATAAATACCTAAATTCGAAATCGTGAGCGCCAAAGAAATGCTATCGTTGAGTCCGCTCTTGATATCGATACTCTTTTGATAATAGACGAGTGCACTGTCATGCAACTCCAATTCCCGATAGGCCAGCCCTATATTTTGTAAAGTTTTGGCAATCCCTAAGGAATCTGACAACAACTCCTTGTACTTTAAACTAAGCCGGTATTCATCGATTGCTGCATCAACCCTCCCCTCTCTTTTAATTAATATTCCAAGTAAGTTATGGGCATCGGCAAGTACTTGAGAATGCTTTGCCGAGGTGGCCAGACTAATAGCTAACTCTCCAAATTTTTTCGATTCTGGATAGTCCCTAAGGCCAAAATAAGTTTTTCCCTTAATCCAACTATTCTCAGCTTGAATTTTTTTCAAATCCTCTTTAGGTGCTAAATCCTCAGCCATTTTCAAGAGCAATAGCACCGAATCAAGGTTATTTTTCCCTATCCGATCTGCCTCTTGTTGTAGCTCTTTTATTTTAGCACTGTCTTGAGGAAAAAAAGCATGAAGAGAACTTGGTGTAAGTAAAACTATGAGACCAAGCCATGAGCGAAAAATTAGTAGACTTAAAAAATAACCTGATCTCATAGTTAAATTTAATATTTATTATAACTCCTCATCTCCTCCCATCTTTCCCTTAGCAATCTCACCTTCCTCAGGATCTCCATGCACTGGGATAACAAAAACATTCTTTCTATTAATCTTAGCAGAAAACTCAATCGTAAAATCAGCATGAATGACAAAACATTGCTTTGCAGTTGGATCTACAGTGTTTTGTTTGAAGTTAACAAACAGGAAGAATTCAGCCCCCATGTAATCACAAACCAAAGGTGACTTTGCGTCTAAAACAAAGCCTTGAGGAGCAAAAATTACAACATGAAGTCTTTGCGCTTGAGTATCTTGATCTTTGGTAACCCTCAAAAATGGACAGAATGACTCTGGAAATGCAAGCGGGTCATTTCCGGCACCTTTTACATTCTCAAAAACTAAGTTTTCGGCAACGACACAGGTGGCTACTCCATACGACCCCTTAGGCCCTAATGGATATTGATCTTTTAAAATGTTTGACATAATCTGAATATTTATTGTTTTAGTTGAAATCCTCTCAAAAATAAGGTGAAGCACATTCTACCCCATACCAACAAAGTGGTATCATGAAAGTACCATGAATGCCCGATTAAATTACCCTCTTTCTTCAAGAATTTTGAACTGTTGAAAAAATTATTGAGAGGAGCCCTCAACTACTAGCCCTCTCTCAAACCTTGACTTATTCGATTGATCTATGGAAGCGACAGAATTTATAATCATCAATGATTGGAAAGAAGAAGTAACAGTATTCATAACCCTTGACGTTTCAGAAAGCTATGTGGCTGAGGTCAGCCAGATTCCTTTTGTTAAAAAAAGGATCAATATGTACCAAGGCTCTTTCCAGATTGCCCCTCAAAAATTCGTAATTTATAAGTCTCCAAGCGAAATGATCTTTGGGGGAAAAATATCATTCAACTCGCTCCCACTCAACCGTCCTATACCTAGCTTTCCTACTGGTATCAATGTGGCTGGATTTACGATCAACAATCATCGGGATTTACCAAAAACCTACGAATCAATCAGTATCAATAACTCATGTGGCGCAAACGCTAAAATAAAATGGACTGCCAATGGTGGCGGAAATTGGACCACAAAACGAGTACATGCCAGTGGAAATAATTTAGAAAAGAACACTCAGATCAATCGTGCAGATCACTTTAGTTCCTTTTCTATGGTCTATGAAAACAATGAAATGGATTCTTTTGCGGCTATATCGGCCTCTACGAATGATGGATTAAATAACACAATGGCATTTACTGCCAAGCGACCCGCAAATAGCGCTGGTGGGATTGTAGCCCTTACCTACTTAGGGCCAACAAATTCCAATGCCAACTTGAATTGAAAACAATATAAAGAGATCTGCAATTGGTTAATTAAAACCACATGAGTTGCGGTGTTTAGGTGAAAAAGAAGGTGCCAGAAGGGCACCTTTTTTTATGCTCAACAGGCATTAATAATTACTTCCATGTATGCCAAGTAATACTTTATTAGTAATACCAAAGGACAAATACCCTCTTCAAAATGATGACTTATGATTTACCCTTAAATCGGGATTATCGAACCTGATAATCCTTGCAAATTTGACATGTCTTCTAACAACAATGCGCATTGAATCAAGAAGATGGGCTGATGCCCAATTCAATTAATTCTTTTTAAACCTTTAACAATTTTCAATTATGTCAATGGGAGCAAGTTGCACAATAACAAATAATACAGGTGCAGTATTAGTAGTCACTCAAATAAGTCAAGTGAATGATGATGCCACATGGTCGGCACCACCAGTCGGTACGAAGATTGCAAACGGTCAATCCGTACAAATCTCTATGGGAAATGCATCTGCCTTTCCTTTTGTAAGAGGTGTTGGTTTCAATCTGGGTTTTATAGACTTGTCGTCAGGTATTGTTGGCGGAATCTATTTGGATATTCCAGCCGTTGGAGCGCATCACTTCTCGTATGCCAACCAACAAATCTATAACTACCCGACCAGCAATCCTTCAGGAAACACTTACAATGTAGGGATCAGCTTAAAATAAGCCCTAAGATTGCAAGTATATAAAAAGAGAGGCAATAGACTTTTGCCTCTCTTTTTTGTCGTTTATACCAATAATTGAAATTATTTAAGTGCGTGAGCGCTGAATTATTTTTCATTAAATTGATCGTGAAAATTTATTCTGATCATGAAATCCACACTTTTAACACTCATCATTTTTTCCATTCTGTTCGCTTGCTCTCCAAAACAAGAATCCGTTAACAGCAGCGCTGAAAACATAAGCTTCGAAGCCATTTCACTCTTAGGTGATACATTGGTCTCTCCTCCCCCAAGCCAAAAGTCCATTGATAATTATTTGGAGCGGAAAGCCAATTTCGAAGCTGATCCATCTGCCGATAATTGGGTGTGGTATGGTCGCTTTATTGCCTACCAAGGCAAATACAAGGAGGCGATTGAAGAATACACAAAAGCCATTGAGCAATTTCCCAATGATGCCCGTTTCTATCGCCATCGAGGCCACCGCTATATCACAATCCGTGAATTCGATAAAGCCATTGCCGATTTTGAAAAGGCGGCTGAACTGCGATTAGGTTTAGAAAATGAAATTGAACCCGATGGAGCGCCAAACGCACAAAATATCCCTGTTAGCACGCTTCATGGCAATATATACTATCACCTAGGTTTAGCAAATTACCTGAAGGGTGATATGGAAGCTGCCTTAGCAGCATACCAAAAGGCAATTGCAGCTTCTCAAATGGACGATAATGTTGTTTCAGGTGTGCATTGGGTTTACATGATTTTAAGAAGAATGGGAAAAGAAGAGGAAGCCAAACAGGCGCTTGAAGTAATCAATAAAGACATGAAAATCATTGAAAACTTCGCTTACTATGACTTGTGCCTTTTCTATAAAGGGGAAATTACTTTGGAGGAAGTAACCAAATCTGGTGAGGGCGAATTGAGCAGCAATGATGCCGTCAACTACGGTATTGGCAATTGGTATTTGTACAATGGCAACGAACCAAAAGCAGGTGAAATATTTGAATCTATCCTTTCGAAACCTGGCTGGGCATCTTTTGGCTATATCGCTGCCGAAGCAGATTTAATGAGACTTAGTCAGCAATAATTTTATGAAGAATACAGTATTCAGCACTCTACTTGCAGGATTAATAGCGCTCCCTATTTTGAGCTGTCAAAAGCAATACGAAGAACCCAAGGTTTCATTGGAAAGCTATCAAATTGAACAAGGGTTTGAACTACAAGTAGTGGCAAGTGAGCCCTTTCTCGAAGCTCCTGTAAGTATTGATTTTGATAATAAGGGAAGAATTTGGGTGGCTGAAATGCGCGGCTACATGACCAACATCGATGGTGATGGAGAAAACCTACCTAGCGGAACAATTTCCATTATGGAAGACCTAGATGGAGATGGCTTAACAGATCATTCAAAGATTTTTCTTGATGGATTGGTGCTGCCAAGGGCATTAGCACACGTGTATGGCGGACTTCTTTATGCAGAACCCCCTATGCTCTGGTTTGTTGAAATCAATAATGATAAACCAGGCAAAAAAGTATTGGTAGATTCACTTTATGCAGATGATGGTAATGTGGAGCATCAACCTAATGGTTTGATGATGAACATTGACAATTGGATATATAATGCCAAATCTCACTTCCGTTACCAGCGTAAAAATGGCATTTGGATTAAAGAGCCCACCTCTTACCGAGGCCAATGGGGAATTACCAAAGACAACTTCGGACGCCTTTATTACAATAATAACTCTACCCTACTGCAGGGCGACTATGTGCTTCCTAATACTGTAATTAACAACCCTTATTACACGCCAGAGAATGCCATCAGCAAAACACTCACCACCAACCAAAGAGTTTATCCACTCCATGTCACTTCTGTAAATAGAGGATATGAAAAAGGAGTACTTGACCAAGACAGTATGCTGGTCAACGCTACTTCGGCTTGTGGTCCGATGGTGTATAGGGCTGGACAATTTACGGATGACTATAATGAGAATGTATTCGTTTGTGCACCAGAAGTCAACCTCATCAAGCGCCATATTCTGGATTTCAGTACGATTCGAACTACAGGTGAAGCCGCTTGGGTAGACAAAGAATTTTTAGCCTCTACCGATGAAGCTTTTCGTCCAGTAAACCTATTTAACGGCCCAGACGGTGCTATGTATGTAGTTGACATGCACCGTGGAGTAATTCAGCATGGGGCTTATATGAGTCCATATTTGCGCAAGCATTTGGAAGAAAAGGGGCTGGATAAAATCATTGGTATGGGACGAATTCTCAGGGTTAAAAACAGCGCGCAACCGCTACAAAAAATCCCTGATTTAGAAAATGCCACAAATGCCAAATTGATTGACCTCCTCAACGATAAAAATGGTTGGGTAAGGGACAAAGCACAGCAGTTATTGATCTTAAATGGAACTGCAAAAGATCAATTCAGCCTAAACGAAGTTGCGTTGGATGCAAGTAGGCCAATAGCACAAATGCACGCACTTCATACCTTAAATGGATTGGATTTATTAAGCTTTGAGCTGCTTATAGAAGTGGCTGAAACTAGCAGTCCAGATGTTGTAGCACATGCTCTGGTGCTAATTCCAACTCCAAAAAACGAAGACCAAATAACTGATCTGGTTTCACTATCAATGGCTTTAAAGAGTCAAGATAATCCAACCATTGATCTTTACTTAATTATGGCTTTAGGAAAATGGGCTGAGAGTTCAGCATCTTTCATCCCTCTTTTGAAAGAAATTTCTGAAAGAAGAACCGACCCTATTTATCAAGAGGCCGCCTTAAGTAGCTTGGCTGGTCAAGAAATTAAGATATTAGAATCAAATCCCGATACTGAGTTAACAGGCATGCTCTTACAGGCAGAAGTTAATAGAATAGCTAATGCCAAAAACTGGATTTATGAATTGGCTTCATTACCAGAAGATGATCGAACTAGAGGTCTTCGCTTTTACAAAAACATCTGTGGCGCTTGCCATGGGCCTGGTGGGGACGGGATTGAGGGTTTAGCCCCTCCACTTCGTAATTCGGAATATATCACCGCTTCACCGAAAAGACTGGCACTGATTCTTTTGCATGGACTGAAAGGCCCTATAAACGTAAATGGAAAACGCTACGAATTCAATGGAGAAATGCCCGGAATCATGAACAACCCCGACATGTCAGATCAGGACATCACAGACTTGATGATGTATTTGAGCAACGCTTTTGGAAAATCAACACGAGAAATTAATGCTGAACAAATAAAAGCTCTCCGTGCTATAAAATCAAAATCAGGTGGTGCGTATACAGAAGAGGAGCTCTTAAAAATCAAAAACTAAGCCTATGAAATTTTCCATATCGTTCTTTCTCGTTTCTTTTTGTTTCAGCGCATTAGCGCAAGAAAATTGGCAACCCTTGTTCAATGGGAAAGACCTGACTGGTTGGAAAATCAGAGGCGGAGAAGCATCTTACAAAGTCGAAAGTGAAACAATTATTGGTACTACCAAAGGTAGATACAATACATTTTTATCCACCGCACGTGATTACTCCGATTTCATTCTTGAACTAGAGCTGTTTGTTGATCCAGCAATGAATTCGGGCATTCAAATCAGAAGCCATGAAAGTGAAAGGGTACTCGGTTATCAAATTGAGGTAGATCCTGCGGCACGGGCTTGGAGCGGAGGAATTTATGATGAAAGCCGTAGAGGTTGGCTTTATCCACTGACTTACAATCCCAAAGGCCAAAAGGCATTCAAAAATGGGATTTGGAATAAGTATAGAATTGAAGCAATCGGCAATTCCATCAGGGTTTGGGTAAATGGCGTATTTACATCGGCTCTATTAGACGATAAAGACGCCTCAGGCTTTATTGCTTTGCAGGTTCACGGCATTGGTGATGAAGAAACTCCGGGCAAACAGATCAAATGGCGCAATGTGAAAATATTGACTGAAGGGCTCGAAAAAGCGGCTTGGGGACTACCTGAAAATGAATTTGAGTTGAATATGATAAAGAAGGACATTTCTCCTCTTCATGTTGATGCAGAAAAAGGCAAGACTTGGAATGTATTTGGATTGAAAATTATAGGCAAGATTCTAAGTGAGGATACCGATGGTGCTTATTCCGTAATTGTGAGCCATACCCCTGCAAATGGTGGCCCTCCACTTCATATTCACGAAAATGAAGAAGAAGTTTTTTATGTTTTAGAAGGCTCATTTGAGTTTACTTATGGCAATAACAAAGTGACAGCCGACAAAGGGGATATGGTCGTTTTACCAAAAAACCTTCCTCACAGCTTTAAAAATACAGGCACTTCCACTGGCATTACCATGAACACAATGACGCCTGGAGGTTTAGAGAAGTTCTTCGATGAAATAGCTGCCATCTCCAAAAATGGTCCACCCGATCCAAAACAAGTTTCTGAGATTGCAATGAAGTACAAAATGCGGTTTTTAACCAACTGATTTAGCGTCTCACAAAAATTAGTTTTCACTTTCTATCCTGAGCTGTGCGATGGAACTCTAATTAAACTCTATATCCTTCGTTCGCTCAGGGGAAGAAGCCAGAAGCTTCGAGGGCATAGCAACTTCTATTGTCAAGAATTCGGTATTCCCAACCAAATTTAGAATCTTCATGATCTAAATAAGTTGCCCAAATATTTAATACCTATTCATTTATCATGCAAATCGACACCCTAGATCAACAAATAGCCTTCATCAAAGAAATTGACAAACTGAAATACATTCAGCGTAAAACTTGCCTTTTTAATAGCACACGTAACGAAAACGATGCCGAACACAGTTGGCATTTGGCCATGATGGCACTTGTACTTTCTGGCCATTCAAACGAAAAAGTAGACATGCTTAAAGTACTCAAAATGCTCCTCATTCATGACATTGTTGAGATTGATGCCGGAGACACATTTCTTTTCGATACTACAAAAAATCACACTAATACGGATGAAGAGTTAATTGCAGCCAAGCGTATTTTTGGGCTTCTGCCCGAAGAACAAGCAACCGAGTTAATCGCTATTTGGGAAGAGTTTGAAGCTTGCCAAACAGCCGAAGCCAAATTCGCAAAAGCCATGGATCGTTTTGCTCCAATGCTTCAAAATTCTACCAACCAAGGAGGTACTTGGGCTGAGTTTAATGTTTCCTATGAAACGGTTATAGAAAAGAAGAAAGGGATCAAAGAAGGTGCTGAAGCAGTTTGGGAGTATGCCAAAGACTTGTTAGATGAGTCTCTAGCCAAAGGGGAAATTAACAAGTAGTGAGCTATTGAAAAGAATAAATACCTTATAAACCACCTTCTAATCAAACTTTACTTTTGGGTTTCAACATGGTAATTAGTCCCATAGGGACGACCTGTTCATAGACAATTTTCATGCTATTTTGAGCTCCAGAGGAGCGCCCTTTTATAGATCGCCCCTACAGGGCTAATATCCTCTAATCTGTTTTTCCTATTAACAGTAAGCCTCTATGAGGCTGAATGGTTAATTTTCAAAGCAGCATAGTGGGCTAGTAAAATTAGCCTATGGCTCTGATTAAATTTCCAAAATTCTGTTAGAAGACTCCTAACTTAAACACAAACCTGCTCTAAAACAAAAAAACCGCTCCGCAGCGGTTCTTTCTGTATTTTTACAAATACCCCCAAAAAACAAAAGCGGGGGATGATTGCTCACCCCCACTTGCCCTACAATCACCGTAACAATTGCAAGACATCAAGTTACTGTTAAAGCCTTTGTTCTTCCCCTATTGGCCCAAGCTATAGTTGAAAAACGCTACCTTCTTTGGCTTAGTCCGCAGTATCACACTCAGTGCTCAACTTTTGAAGCGCAGTTTTGCAGTCTTTTAGAATCAGTTCGGAGAACTAATTCTGCCGAAATCCGAAAAGTGTAAACACTCTTCTTCTTTCCCATTTTTGCCTACACACCCAAATGTGTTTGCTTTTTTGGTCACCAATTTTGACGAATCTATCTTGGTTTCAGCAAGCTGTCAGATAACCTCGGCTAACTAACACGAGTTTCCAGCAAATCAGATTTGCTTTCTCTCAATCATCATCCCCTTTCGGTTCGATGTATGCTTTTGACTGTTTCAGATCATCACCTTTCGGCTCTGAACCTTTCACAAAACGTTTTTTCGGACTTCCCCCGAAGAGAGATTGAAACTAAGTTTCTGACTTTTATCCCTCACTTGATATATCTAAGATATACTCACTAATTTTACGATCAAACTTTATAACCCTCTAGTTTTCAACAACTTTCCCACCCCGTAATCCACAGGGTTATGCCCTAGTTATGCACGGGGTTATCCACATTAGCCGCAAATCAACCTCAATAAAAGCATAAACATCATTATCAATTTCTCACTCACTCTGATTGCTTTTTACTAAACTTGCAGTTCAATTCAGAATAAGAGGAAAATGAGTGAATTAGAACACAAAGAGCCGCTCAACTTTATAGAGCAAATGATCGAGAATGATTTGAAATCAGGCAAAAACTCTTTCGTCCAAACCCGTTTTCCTCCTGAGCCTAATGGCTATCTGCACATTGGCCATGCAAAATCCATTGTGTTGAATTTTGGCCTTGCCGAAAAGTACAATGGTAAATGCAACCTTCGATTTGACGACACCAATCCTGAAAAGGAAAGTGAAGAATACGTCAACTCGATCAAAGAAGACATTAAATGGTTGGGCTATACTTGGAACGAAGAAGCCAGATTTACTTCAAACTACTTCGGTACTCTTTATGATTATGCGGTAAAGCTGATCAAAAAAGGGAAAGCCTATGTGGATGATCAAACTGCGGAAGAGATTTCTGCCGGCAAAACCAACCCTACAATTCCAGGAATCGAAAGCCCCTATCGCAACCGTTCGGTAGAAGAAAACCTTGATTTGTTCGAAAGAATGAAAAATGGTGAGTTCGATCAAGGCAGCAGAGTGTTGCGTGCAAAAGTGGATATGACTTCGCCCAACATGCACATGCGCGATCCGATAATTTATCGAATCAAAAAAGTGCATCATCACAATACTGGTGACGCATGGTGCATTTACCCTAATTATGACTTCGCCCATGGCCAATCCGATTCACTGGAAGAGGTTACTTATAGCCTATGTACTTTAGAGTTCAGGGACCACAAGCCATTGTATGATTGGTTTATTCAGGAACTCGAAATTTTCCCTTCGGAACAAACCGAATTTGCTAGACTCAACCTTAGCTATACCATCGTAAGCAAGCGAAAACTCCTGCAATTGGTAGAAGAAAAGCATGTAACGGGCTGGGATGACCCAAGAATGCCAACCATTTCTGGATTCAGAAGAAGAGGATACACTCCAGACTCAATCAAGAATTTTGTAAAGAAAGTGGGTGTTGCCCGAAGAGATGGCATTACGGATGTTGCACTTTTAGAACACAGCATTCGCGAAGACCTGAACAAAAAAGCAAACCGTGTTTTTGGTATTCAAGACCCTTTGAAAATGGTCATTACCAATTGGCCGAAAGAGGATTTGGAGATTTTGCATGCCGTAAACAACCCAGAAGACGAATCGGCTGGAGTGCGCGACATGCCGTTTACCAGAGAGGTGTATATCGAAAGAAAAGACTTTATGGAAGATCCTCCATCGCCTAAGAAGTTCTTTGGCTTAGGACCAGATCGTGAGGTGCGCTTGAAATTCGGCTATATCGTAAAATGTGAAGGCTTTATAAAAGATGCTGATGGCAATATCACTGAAATTCATTGCACCTATGATCCTGAAACACGTAGTGGCAACGATACAAGTGGAAAGAAAGTGAAAGGCACTTTGGGCTGGGTTTCGGTGGAACATGCCGTTCCGGCCGAACTTCGACTTTACGATAGGCTTTTCAAAACCGAAAACTTAAACTCTATTGATGATGACTTTTTAAATCATATCAATCCGGATTCGCTAACGGTGGTTGAAAATGCCATGATGGAACCTTCCATTAAATATGCTAAAGTGGGCGATATTTTCCAGTTCGAAAGACAGGGTTACTTTGTGATTGACAGAGATTCTTCACCAACAAAGAAGGTATTTAACAGAACCGTTACGCTAAAAGACAATTGGTCGAAGTAGCTGTTAGATTCTAGATATTAGAAGTTAGATTTTAGATTTTAGGGGATGCTCCTCATTTTCAACTGATTGATTATCAACCGAAAACTGTCTTATACTTTCTATCCTGAGCGGAGCGAAGGAACTATGGTTAAGCTTTAGACCCTTCGTAAACTCAGGGAAAGAAGCATTTCATAGTTACCTTCCGTTTCAAAAACCGGCTTAATCCAATCAAAAACAAAATTTTCAGGAGCTAAGTCCATAACCGAATTAGATTTTAAGCAACCAAAAAGCACGATATTCAGATTATCGTGCTTTTTTTGTGTATGCCATTACTCAGATCGACTGTCCAAGAACTAAAGCCCAACCAAATCGCCATCATAGGTTTACCATTTGATGAACACTCTTCTTTTTTAACAGGCCCAGCCAAAGCACCAGAATTGATCATTCAAGCAGTAGAATCTGATTCGGCCAATTACTTTACAGAAAGCCTAATCGACCTTAATGAGCATCCTAAAGTGCCTTGGTGTGGTAATGCTCCACTGACTGACTATTGGTCAATCGAAAAGGCAATTGATCAAATTATGGAGCAAGGCGCTGTTCCATTTTCTTTGGGTGGCGACCATTCTGTAACCTTTCCCGTTTTAAAAGCTGTTGCCAAAAAGCATCCACAGCTGAGCATTCTTCATTTCGATGCGCATGGCGATTTGTATGATGAGCTAGACGGCAACAAATACTCTCATGCTTGTCCTTTTGCGCGAATCATGGAAAATGGATTGGCGCAATCTTTAACCCAAGTAGGTATTCGTACTTTGACCAAACACCAAAATGAGCAAGCCGAAAGATTCGGAGTGAAAGTAATCCAAATGAAGGATTGGAAGGCGGATATGAAATTTGAAATTGAAGGCCCCGTTTATCTTTCCTTTGATATGGATGTGCTCGACCCTGCCTTTGCTCCTGGCGTTTCGCATCACGAACCGGGTGGCTTCTCAACCCGTGAGGTATTGACTATGATTCAAAACTTGAATCTCAATATTGTGGGCTGCGATGTAGTCGAATACAACCCCGAAAGAGACATTAACGGAGTGACTGCCATGGTAGCCGCTAAGGTGGTGAAGGAGTTGGTGGCGAAGGTGGTGAATGGATGAGATAATAGAGACTATCTGGCTAAAAACAGATATTGATTAAGTGAAAATGATTTACGATATTTCTATCGGCCGATAGAAATATCTATCTTTGTATATGTTGAAAATAAATGATCAGAAAAGTCCATTAGGCGAAGTATTTGGCTTCCCCATTAAAAATGATGGGCCTAAGGCTCAACGTTACCGAAAGCAAAAACTTTGTCCCTTCAACAACAAAGTCCCCAACTGTACTAAGGATAAAGCCAACAATCCTCTAGGAGTATGTAGTGTATGGCACAATGGAGTGTCGGTAATCACTTGTCCAACAAGGTTCAGAGAAGATTGGCTCATAATAGAAAAGGCTGCAGAGTTTGCCTTTGGATCACAAGCCACATGGACTTCCATATCTGAAATTAAACTAGTAGACAGAAATGGTCAGTCGGCAGGTAATATTGACTTTGTATTAGTACAGTATAACGAAAAGGGGCAACTTGTAAATTTTGCTTCCCTCGAAGTCCAAGGTGTTTATATTTCTGGCAACTTGAGAAACCCATTCGAAGAATATATAAAGAACCCGTCAAAAGATTTTGAATGGCCGACAGGATACAACTACCCAAAACCTGATTATCTCTCTTCTTCACGCAAGCGACTTATACCTCAAAGCTTTATAAAGGAGGGATTTTTCAATCATGGAAAAGAAAACAAACCGTAGCTCTTCAAAGATCTTTTTTTGAGACACTCCCCTCACTTCCTACCACAACAAAAGAGAAAGCTGACATTGCTTGGTTTCTTTATGACCTAGAGTTCAATGAAGAACAAAACCAGAATAATTTAGTCTTAACAAATACAGTTTATACCGAATTTGAACCTGCGCTTCTAAGGGTAACCACGCCTGAACCAGGAGATGTCACAAATTTTATCAATATTTTACAGAGCCGTCTTGATGAACATTTGGACAAAAACTCACCTGATGCACCATCATTAACAGATATAATTAGTAATTAAAATGGATGGACAATTAGCTATTTTTGAGACTAATCGCAAAAAATCAACCCAGAAAGTTGTAAACGTTGCCTCTGTACCTCAAAGGAGCCCATTTAGATACCCTGGAGGTAAAACATGGTTAATCCCTGTAGTCAGAAAATGGCTCAAACAATCTTCTGATAATTCCAAAACTTTGATTGAACCTTTCGCGGGTGGTGGAATTGTGAGTGTAACCGCAGCTTTTGAAAAATTGGCAGGCAGTATAATAATGGTTGAGCTTGACCCAGAGGTAGCCGCTGTATGGGAAGTAATTATTAATGGAGATCACGATTGGTTAGCTGATAAAATTTATTCGTTTGATCTTACTTCTGAAAATGCAAATAGAATTCTTGAGAAAAAGAATAAAAACATTCAGGAACAGGCATTTAGCACAATACTCAAAAACCGTATTTTCCACGGAGGTATTATCACAAAAGGTTCAGGGCTAATAAAGAACGGGGAAAATGGAAAAGGAATTAAGTCTCGTTGGTATCCTAAAACATTACATGATAGAATCAAGGGGATTGGGTATGTAAAAGAAAAAATGCGCTTTATAACTGGCGATGCCTTTGAAGAGCTGGAAAAAGTCAAAAATCAGAAAGATGCTTATTCTTTCATAGACCCACCTTACAAAGCCGCTGGAAAGAGACTATATACTCATTTTGACATCAACCATGATGCTCTTTTTGCTCTGACTTCCCAACTTAAAGGTAAGTTTATGCTCACATATGATGATACGGAAGAAATTCGATCATTAGCCCATAAACATAATCTTGATTTCAGAACAATTCCAATGAAGACCACACATCATATTCAAAAAAATGAGCTCATAATATCAGACAATTTTGATTGGTGGAATTGATATGACAACATTCAGGTTACTTCTTCTGCTCATCCTTCTTCCAGCCCCATTGTATGGTCAAAATATGACCAATAGTATTGGAGTAGTCACTATTTCAGATGATTTTGACAATTCAGACCACATTCTAGAATTTCTTAATGATGACGGCTCTGTATGGAATGCTATTAATCTCTTTGATGAATGGAAGCCAATTGAGGGCTTTATTATTATGGCCTTTCACCCAGATTATTTTCTCTATAAAATCAAGTGCAAAGAGAAAACTTCAGAGTACTATAGAGTAGTAGTCAATGAAGAAACAGGATTGACAAAACGTATCTTAATATCCTCAAAACTAAAGCTTCAAACGTGGGAAGAGTATGTATTAGATGTATTCACCGTTAGTTTCAACATATCAGAAACATCAATTCTTGACAAAATTAATGGATCACCAGTAACTAAATTACCAGTCAAAAATCAGTTTCTTTTCCCGAAAGAAGTCAAGGGTGAATGGATGAGGATAATCTGGACAGATTCTAATTATCCGACTGACGATTCAATCAACTATTCAGGTTGGATTAAATGGAAGAAAGGAAATGAAATTATAGTAAGGCTTCATCACCTATCATAAGCAACTCACCAATGAACCTCCACACCACCCTCCCAAAAACCCTTCAACCCTATTTTCAAGCGGAGTTACAGGCTTATGCTGTGGCGTACAAAGCTGGTGATTTAACCAAGGCTTGGGTGCATTTGGAACGGGCGCACATCATTGGGCAGCGGTATCCTTTTGCGCACACTTTCGTGCATTGGAAAATGCTTCAGTTTGGGTTTAGGATCAAGAGCGCAAAAGAAGTGATTGGGCAAGTCCCTCGTTTGCTTGTGGGAGGCGTAAAGTCATTTGTAGGAAAAGTGCCTGTGGGCAATCCCGGTGGCGCAAATGTACCGCCCATGAAATCCTTTCCCATAGAAAAAGACATTCAGGATATTTTTACTAAAGCGGGATTAGAGGCTAATTGAGAAGCTTTGCAATATCTTGCAATACTTTGTGTTTTAGGTTGTGCCATTTAAAACGACTTTGGCATCGTCCGCCCGAATTACCTTGTTCAAGAAGCTGATAAACTCAGCATAGTCTTCTGGAGCATACCTCTTTTTCCAAACCACAAATTTCCGTGTATAGATTACTTTGCCTTCTTCCTTGGTAATGGTGGAAGTGTACTCGCCATACTTACTGGTGATTTCTGTATTCGAAGGCATGTATTCAAAATTAAATTGCTCTGGAAAACTAAAAGTAACCGAATCAACTTCTGTTACCGCTTCAGGCCAGATGAAATCTGTTTTTCTATCTTCTACCTTAGGCAGGTTATACTTTTGGCGCGAAAGGGCATTCAGATTGAAAGAAAGTCGCTTTCCGCTTAATTTGGCATATTTAGGTACTTCATAATTAGCCGTAATTGTCGCTGATGGAATGGGCGATTTATCTACCTCTGTGGTGTAATTCACCAATTGGAAATTGGCGAAATCTGTGTTGTTCAATATCCATTCTTTGGTGTCTTTTTCTCCCGAACTTAAAGCCCAGTTCAAATTCTTATGTTCATACTTAAGCCCAGCATATTTGTTGTCGACATGGGCTTTAGCATTGCCGGCTGCATCCAGCTCCATTTGAATATTTCGTGAAAGCACGTTTACTTTTTCATCATAAATCGGGGTATGCACAATTTTCGCCCCGTCCTTGGTAATGGCAAGTACATCTCTATCTCCAGTAAACTCACCCATATAGCCGAAAGGATTATTCTGGCTTGTACATTCCAGCCAAATTGTATCGCCTTTATTGGGCACACACAGAATCACGTGATTAAAGGTACTATTCGGAAAATCTGGCAATAAAGGTCGAGGGTCATCATCGGCCTCCACAAGGGTGTATAAAGCCTCAATCCCAATGGACTTTAACAATGACTGCGTATAGAATGTCAATGCTTTACAATCCCCATAGCCCAGTTTATCTACATCAATTGCAGGAAAAGGCTGAAAACCTCCTATCCCCAACTGAATACTCACATAACGGGTTTGACCTTGCAAGTATTCATACACAGCTTTGATTTTAGCTCTATCATCGCTCATTCCAGCAGTGAGTCCTTTAATTTTATCAATTGTGGCTTGAGGTAAATTGTCTCTTCCTTTGTTTAAAAGTTGCTGCCATTGGCCTACTTCGTCCCAACTCGACCAGCTTCCTTGGTAACCTTCGAATTCAAACTTGGACGGTGCGGTCATCACAACTGGAGTAATCTCATTCCACTCAGGGCCAAAAGGCTCTAATTCTATGCCTTTCAGATTTTCAAATTCCCACTTATATTTTGCTTCACTCGAAGTTGAGAGATCTTTGAAGTTATTTTCTTCGATATTATAGTTTTTAAACCTAGGATGAATACCCGTGGGGCCCGAAAGCGTGTATGCTGATTTTTCTACAGCCACTTTGACATTGGGAATTACATACCAATTCGGAATAAAGTAGAGATAACTATATTCAACTTCATATTCATATTCAATCGTATAGGGGTAATTGGGTTGTTTTAGGTCTAAGTATTTCAAGCGATTGTCTTCGTAAACACTGAATCCATTGATACTGCTTTGATCCACAATATCAGACTTTCTGAATTTATAAATCTCCTTGCCAAAACCGTCATAGGCACTCCCTTTGATAATTTTTACATTGGTGAGTTTATCATAACCCACAACTAATTCGGCCAAACCCTTGGCTTTGGCATTTAAGATGGTGACTATCCTTTTATTTCTGAATACACCACTGCTGATAGAAGTCACTTTGAATTCCCCTTCAGACAAGCGCACAACGGCATTAGCCCCTTCTAAAAGTTCACGTGGTATTTCCGTAAACTTATACTGCCCCCAAACTGAAGAAGGAATCAAAACCAAAAGAAACGCTAATCTGAAAATACCTTTCATTGTACTCTTTTTAAAACAATTTGCTCCGCTTGCTTATCTACTACTTTGCCATAGAACTCCTTCAGCAAGGGGTATTCATCTCCAGAAAAAACAACTTTATTCACCTTAAACGAACTTCGGATCATTATTTCTCCATTAGAGACCACTGACTTCACCGTGTAAAGTCCATCATTATTCGGTAAACCAAGGGCTATATTTTGAGGCATGCTCTCAACCATAAAACCTTCAGGTATTTTGAACATAAACACATAATTGGAAGTTTGATTCGATGCGAAATCAACAGGGAATTGCCGCTCCTCAAGCTTGAAAGGGTTTTCTTCAAACTTATCGACAAGAAATGGATTGATATAAATCAAATCGCCTAAAGTCTCCATTTGGGATGTTGATTTAATTTCAAAAGATGCACCAAACGGTTTTTCAAGGTCTTCCGCTTTCTTTAATTCGAGAGCAGTAACCTCCCAACCATGGGTTTCTTCTATTTCTTGTTTGAACTTCTTTTCATCCCCCAATGCTTTTGTTCTCATTGCACTTCCAGAGTAGTCCAAATAATTAACCTCAACCTTCCCAATTAAGTCACCTTCTTCATTTATTCTCATTTCAGCAAAGGAAGAAGTGCCTAATTGACCATTGGAATTCAAGGCAATCCAACCGGCCCTGAGGTCAGAAACTCTCCATCCGTTACCGTTGAGACACCGTACAGGCAATAGGTTCATTGGAAGCGTACGATCAGTTGCGTCTAACAATAGGTCAACTTCCCCTCTTTCGACAATAGCGATAACATAATTAAATTGATTTGACACTGGGAAATATTCCCTTATGGCTCCATTGGTTCTAGTACTTATCATCACTGGATCGGCTTCAAAACCTGCCTTCCTTAACATATTGATCAATAATAAATTAATCTCAGCCGAACTTCCTTCTCCATCATCAATCACATTCTTGAAACTTGAATCCAAAAACTTTCGATTCATACTGTTCCATTTAACTTTAGATCGAACGAAGTCAAAAATTCGTTGAATTTTATCTTCATCACTCACTGCATCCGCGGTAATGCTCGCTACTTCTGCTTTCAAAAAACCAGAGCTATTCAAATCAGTACTGTAAGAATTCGTCTCTAGCATAGTTTTGTTTATGGTACCCCATGTTCCTAAAAAATTCTGAGGGGCAGCGTTGGGCATAGAAATAGTGGAGAGTTCGAAGTTTAACTTTGATATAAAATCGCTAGAACTTGCAACATAGGGTTCTTTTCGAAAAGCAGGGATATTATCGGAAATGATTGTGAGCAAGTCCTTTTTATAGGAAATCTTAGTATTCGAACTTGTTGTTGCCCTCTGACCTAGTCTATTATTATTCTCATTTTTTATTTGGAGGTTAATCGTTTCCATTTCGGCCTCTTCACTAAAAGAAGTAACAGGATGATAACCCTGCATGTACCTTTCAAACTTAAAATACTCAGGTATTTTGGCCACGAATTGACTTCTAACAGTAGGTATATTTTTTTGAAATGTCCAGTCAGGAAAATTAAAAATATAGTCAGAGGAAATTTTATAGCTATACTCAATTACGGACCCAACTTTGACGTTTGGCAGTGTAAATTTTACATTGTCCCAATATTCATTCATTGCTTCATCAAAAATGGCATCTTTGTCCATCTTAGTTGAAACAACCTTATCTCCATCCAGGGTATGGGTTAGGGCTTTGATATTGGTTATCTTCTCTTTCGAGCTTCCATCCTTATACAAAGCCACCTCCACATCTGCCCAACTATAGCCATCAGTAGACAAAATCTTTATCTTTGTATGCCTTTCAAACTCAATATAAAAACCTCTGTTCTGAGCATATTTAATTTCCCCAACCCCATTGTCCCATAAAACCACGGCCTCAGCAGAAGAATCCAGAGCGTATTTTGTCATTTTAAGTTCTTCCATGGAGAAATCCCCAAATTTGATCGTCTCAACTTGAGAGAAGACCGCAATTGGACTGCATAAAAGAAGAAATATGGAAATGTATTTTTTCATTAGTCGATTCTTTTTAAAACAATTTGCTCTGCCTGCTTATCCACCATCTGCGCATAAAACTGTTTCAGGTAAAGGTATTCTGGCCCCGAAAAAAGGGGCTTGGTCACCTTAAATGAACTTCGAACCATAATTTTACCTTCTGCCAAAGCTGAAATCATGGTGTATTTACCGTCATTATTGGGTAAGCTCATAGAGATATTCTGAGGAAGAGATTCCACTTTATATCCTTCCGGTACTTCCAAAGTGAATACATAATTATAACTCTGCCCTGTACCAAAATCGACTGGGAATTGTCTTTCTTCCAATTTGAAAGGATTTTCATCTACCTTGCCCACAATAAATGGATCAATGTAAATTAGATCACCCAAATTTTCGATTTGATTGTTTGCATCTGCTTCGCAGATCATTCTAAACGGCTGATAAATATTGTCATCCCCTTTCAATTCCATTGTACTCACCGCCCATCCGCGAGATTCTTCTATATATTTTTTAAAATTGTCTTCTTCTCTTAATTTTCTGTTTCTCATATTCGAAGCACTGTAATCCAAATAGTTAATGTCTATCTTTCCTCCTAGGCTACCGTTTTCTCCAATTTTCATTTCCACAAAAGCCGAATAACCTTCATTGCCTTTGGTGTTAAGCCCCACCCAGCCTGCTCTATCTTTGGAAACTCTCCAGCCTTGTCCATTCAAACATCGGGTCGGTAAAAGATTGATTGGAAGGCTTCTATCAGTGGCATCAAGCAGAAGATAATTACCATCGATATCCACTACGGCCATGACATAATTGAACTGGCTCGATAGCGGGAAATACTCCCTGATCATTCCATGCCCTCGGGTACTAATAAGCACAGGATCTGATTCAAAACCTGCTTTGCGCAGCATATTGACTAGCAATAAATTGATATCTGCTGAGCTCCCTTCCCCATCATCCAGTACTTTGCGGAAGCTTGAGGTTGGATACATTCTGTTTCTGTTGTCCCACTTCACTTTAGACTTCACATAATGATATATGTTTTGGATTTTTTCTTCGTCTGTTTTGGCTTCTGCTATTAGTGCTGAAACATCTTCTTTCAAGAAGCCGGAAGTATTCAAGTCAGTACTGTAGGCCTCTGATTCGAGCATAGTCTTATTTATACTCTCCCATGTACCCATATATTGCTTAACTGGTTGGTTAGGGTAGCGAGTCGATGCCAATTCAAAATTAATTCTCGAGATATAGTCATTGAGATTCGACATGTAGGGTTCTTCTCTAAAAGCAGGCACATCCTTGGCTAACCAAGTGGTTACATTTTTTGTAAAGCTTAAGCTCTCAGTTGAGTAATTCGTTTTCTTCACATATCCTTGATCCGCATTTTCTTTATAACTCAAAATAATGTTTTCCGTTTCCCTATCCTCTTTTATATCACTCAACGGGTGAAATCCCTGCATGAATTTCTCATATCTAAAATACTCTGGAATTTTCGCAGTGTATTGACTAGTGACAGTTGGAATGTTTCTTTGAAAGGACCAATCTTGAAAATTAAAAATGAAGTCTGAATCAATCCTATATTGATATTCAATGATTGCACCTTCAGTTACATTGGCCAATGTGAATTTCTTATTATCCCAGTTTTCGCTTACTTTTTCATCAAAAATTGCCTCCTTACCCAATTTGACAGTTTTCATTTTTCCATTTTCCAAAAAATAAGTGGCGCCCTTTAAGCCACTCACTTTTTCTTTGTCTTGGCCACTGTGGTATAATGGAACTTCTACATTAGCCCAATCATAACCTTGTTTCGTTAAGATTTTAATTCTTGTATGACGCTCAAAAACTAAATAGAAACCCTTTCTCTGATCATAGGACAACTGGCTAGTACCTTCGTCCCACAACACCACAGCTTCTGCCGAAGAGTCTGGTTCGTAAGTGGTCATTTCTAAATCCTTAATGTCTATTTTTCCAAATTTTATGGATTCTTGAGAATATGCTTGCAAGGAAAAAAGAAGTGTGCAAACTGAAGAGATAAATAAGGCTTTCATAGTTTGTTTTTGTGGTTGATTGAGAGCATATCACAACTTTTGGATACAAATCGTTGCTATAACAGCACTTTTAACAAAGAGATATCTTTTAATTGTTGTATTGCCATATCTCAATTAAGACAAAACTGCTGAATCTACAATGGAGCAACACTATAAAATAGAATGAAAATTAAAAAATAAATGGTCTGGACAGGCTAGTCTATATACTGGAGTCAATTCGATTAATTGATCTTCTTAAGCACCGTGATTAAGTCAGAAATCTCCTCCTCATTATTATAATAGTGCACCGAAGCTCTTACCACTTCTTTTAAGTCCCTGCTCGTCATATCGAGGTATGTATTTGAGGTGCCATTCCAAGAAACATTAATGCCGCGCTCATGAAGATAAGTTTTCGCCTCATCAGCAGATTTACCTTCAAGGGTGAAAGACACTAATCCGCTTTTCAAATCCCCAATATCATGCACTTTTACATAGGGCAGTTGCGCCAATTCATTTCTGAGAATAGCGGCCAAGTATTGAATCCGCTGCCATATATTTTCAACTCCAATCGTCAAAGCATAATCAATGGCCGCTTTTAACCCCATTGTATTGGCCCTGCTCGCTTCCCAGCCCTCAAACTTTCTGGCATCAGTTCTTATTTGATAGCTATCTACTCCTGTCCATTCCGCAGCATGCGAGTCGATGCAATAAGGAGTTAATTGGGATAGTACTGATCTTCTCACATAAAGAAAACCCGTACCTCTTGGAGCCCTTAGGTATTTTCTGCCTGTTGCTGAGAGCATATCGCAACCAATTTTCTCAACATCTATAGGATATTGGCCAGCAGACTGGCAAGCATCTAGCAAATATAAAACTCCATGTTTTTTGGTAATCACACCAACGGCTTCGGCATCAACGGTTAATCCACCATTGGTAGGCATATGAGTGACGGAAACTAACTTTACTTTTGAGTCAATCATCTTCTCAAAGGCCTGTAGATCAAGGTCACCAGAGGTTAATGATGGGATAACCTTGATTTCTAAGTCGAATTTTCTTTTCAGATGAAGGTAAGCTAGATAATTGGACGCATAATCTGCTCTTGTGGCAATGATCACATCACCGTTTTCCCAATCAATTGCCTGAAAGGCTGCATTCCAAGCTACAGTAGCGTTTTCTACCAGAGCAATCTCATCTCTGTTCGCATTCAATAATTTTGCGATTGAATCATAGGTTGCTTCTAATTGAGGTAAGTACTTTTGATTCGTTTCATAACCTCCCATTGTCATCTCCTCATTATTATACTCATTGACAGCGTTACGAACCGCGTCTGGAGGTAAGGAGCTTCCCGCATTATTAAAATGAATTACATGTTGAGTACCTCGGGTCTCTAATCTGAAACGCTGAATATCTTGGTCCGTGAGCATATGGTAAGTTTCAAAAATGATCTTAAAGTTGAATTTGAAAAGAAAGCTTTGATCGACAAACGAATTCCAATAAAAAACCCCGACAAATGTCGGGGCTTGGATAGAAAACACCTGTTTAATTAATCACCTCAAACCAAAACTAAATCAGGTTATCTTAAATATTGTGTTTTATGAATAAGTACATCCAACTCTTTGGACGTGATCACTTGTTTGCCATTTTTTAGTTCTTCCAAAAGAATCTCAGCTACCCTTTCTTCTCCTGATTCAAATGGTTCATTGGATTTTAAAGTATTGTTGCTGTGCATCAATTTAAGGTGATCCAGTAACATTGATTTGCAATCATCTTCTACATAAAAAACCACTCCGCATATGCTTATTTTATGGTGACCTTCCATAGTTCCGAAGTAAAATCTGGTTTGAGCGTACATTTTGTTTTTGTTATTAGACCCCTTCCTTCCTGAAAGGTTACTGGCAATCAAGCGTTCGGTATATAGATGTGCTAAAGGGAAGAAATGTTGCACAATAATCTAGAATTAACTGAAATTAACGAGCATCAAGCGACTTGTTAACACCGCATTAACAGTTAGCGCTCAGTCTTCCTAAAATAGATGTCGCTGGTAACAGTTTTTAGGCGTAACTCATATCCGCCATTTTTATAGTCTCCTTCGATATGATGACTACTGATTTTAGGCAAACCGCCCTTTTGCTGGGTAACCAAATCTGTATTGGTATATATGGCTCCCATGGTGGTTTCTATTTCAATTGCTGCGCCTGAATCTTGGGGCCAAAGTAGATTTATTTCACCCGTAACAGTCTCTAGATCAATATCTCCTATAATGCCTTCAACGGCTACATCGGCCACAACTGTTTTGACTTTCATATTGGCTTTGGAAGGCATGAATATTTCGACCTTAATATCAACGCATACATTATTGCCTTTTCGATCACCGTTCCAATAGATGTTTCCTTTTTTAGAACAACAGCAGTTATCTGCTTTCTCGAGCTTCTTTGTGTTGATTTCTATATCGACATTCAGTCTGTCTGAGTTATCATCAATTTTCCAATTCATTAATGAATTGTCTTTGCCCTCATTGATCTCGTATGTGATTTTAACCGAAATCTCATTTTTGTCCCAAGCCTTGATAACTACATCGGAACCAAAATTCAAATCCAAATCTAATTGCTGACCTTTGAAAGGAAAACTCTGCTCAATAACTTCTGCTTGTCCAAAAGTCAACTGGGTACATAGCCCTAGAAAAAATAGGAATAGTAGTTTCATGGCTTAGTTAGATCTTAAGTAAACATTGCCATACTGCGATTTGAAGTTCAAGCGCTGATCTCCTTCTTTGATGGAAGCATGTGCTCTGATCCATTTGCCTATGCCAAGATCATCATTCATCTCAATTTTTGATTTCAGGTTGGAGTAGATTTGTCCCCATTGGGTTTCGGCCTCAAATGCGAGTGGATTGTTTTCGTTGATCGTCACATCTATTCCTCCATACATGGCTTCCACATCAAGATGCTTTGGGCTCTCCAAGACTTCTACCAAACCGTACTTGGCATCAATCAGCAGGGCCATGCTCCTTGGCACAGTCACCTCCAAAACAATGGATATGTTTATCCCATTAGAATAATAGCCTCTCCTGCCAGAACTCACAGTCATTCCCTTTTTGGAAATCGTGATCGTGTTCCCGCTGTCGTCATCGTCATTAGATGAGATGGTGAAACCTTTATATTTATTGACGTCCTTAATCTCCGACTCGATCGTAAGTCGATTGCCACTAACCTTTGAGGAGAGTTTAAAATCGTCATCAAATTCTCCATTATGGATATCCACCACTCCTTTAATGTTGACCTCTTCTTTATCCCAAACTCTAATTTTGACCAATTCAGGATAAGTAAAAAAGAGATCAATTTGATTTATGTCTCTGGCATCAAAGTTTTCATTGATTTGCTTTTGAGCGTTGGCCATGGCTGAGGTAGCCAAAAGCGCAATTAGCATTAATAGTTGTTTTTTCATTGTTGAGATTTTTAAGTTTTCGACCTTGGGCTTAAAATTAAAAGTGCTTCAAAATCATTGATTCTGAAGCACTACTGACCTATTTCTTGCGCAAATACACGTTTTGATAAGATGCTTGAATATCTAAGCTGACCCCGCCTCCATTCAATTTACCCTCAATGACAGAACTCATTTTTCTAAGGCCTTCTGTCTTAGGAAACTCAATATTTAAGTCTGAATAAGCTTCTCCATAAGGTGTTTTGGCTTTAATATCTGCTTTAGAATTTGCAGGTAAAGTAATGTCAACATCACCATAGACAGATACCAAAGAAGTTGGTCCAGATTGACTTAATGCAGTGAATTTAGCTTCAATACCCCCATAAACCGTGTTGACAACGGCTGGCCCAGTGATATCTTCCATGTAGACTGAGTTGTATCTTCCTGAAATCTCAAGTTCTCCTGTAACCTTATAGACCTCAATTTTCCCACCTTCCCAGTTACCAGTGTGCTCAATTGCTAAGTTCATGGACTTGGGTATTTTAACAGTATACTTACCCTCACCTCTGCTGGCTACTTGAAAAATAGTGATTTCTCCACCTTCTGTTTTTACATTTAAGCCAATGCCTGTATTATCTTCACCTCTTGCGCTCAAAGCCTTTAAGCCCTTAGCTCTTTCCGATCGCTCTCGCTCAGAATCTGACGTGATTTGAATTTCTGTACCATCGTATGCTTCAACACTTACGCGGTTGACTTCTTTGATCAAGACCTTTTTCTGACCCGAAACCGCCACTTTATAGTCTTGAGCTTGTAGGCCAAAAGCCGCTAAGAACAATGCCAATGCAATTAATTTTATGCTTACCTTTTTCATCTTTTCCTTTTTTTATGTTTTCAGATATTTTGAGTTTTGCCTTTTAAGGAAGGCACTCCTGACCTATTCAATCGATTAAATATTTTTTTTAAAGTTCTTTGAGTTTGAACATGCCCATATAGGCCTCGTCCTTTACTCCTTTTAAACTGTTCTTGTCTTGAGTAATTCGTTCTAAATCGTCCACGGCAGATTTTACCTTATTGCTGACCAAAACCTCAATCAGAGCGATTTGAACCATGGGTTCTTTTTCCGTACCAAGCGCATTAATCAAAGCCTTCTTAGTTCTTTCGTCACCGACAAACCGAGACAATGCCTCTACCGCCTTCAACCTAACATTCATGTTACTATCCGTTTCCAACACGGTGATCAAAGCATCTAGGGTTTCATCATCTACTTCGGAAAATCTATATGAATAATTGACAGCCTGAAGTCGTCCACTTGGCGAGCTACTGCTCATTTGGCTCAGCATCATTGATTTAACTTCGGCCAGTTCAGCTCTTACGTTTTCAACATCTCCATTTTTCAATTGATCACCCGCATAAAATCCTACCAGAATCAATGCCACGGCAGCGGCTATTCGATAAAACCATGCTCTGTAGTTCGTTGACTTCGTAATTGGGATTACCTTGGTTTCTTCACGCAATTGACTATCCAATTTCCCAAAAAGCTTGTCCTCAGAAAAATCATCCCAAGTAGTTTCAGACCTTAATTTTAATTGAGAAAACCAAGCCTGATGCACTTGTAAATTAGCAGGCACATCACCAGCTCTAAAGAACTCTTGAAGTTTTTTATCCTCTTCCGTTGAGGTTTCGCCTTCAAAATATTTTTCGATTAGTCGCTCTATTTCTTTATAGTTGTTCATAATCTTCAATTCTTAAATAATCCTCTCTTGCCTTCTTCCTTGCTCTTGAAATCCCCACCCTAATGTTGTTGATTTCCAACCCCGTCTGCTCGGCAATTTCTTCATAACTAAATCCCTCAATATCTCGCAAAGTGAGTAGCAAACGCTGCTGCTGTGGCAAATGCTCAAAAACCCTTACCATGGTTTTCACACTGTCGTCAAGCTCAATTTTATGATATGGGGAAATAAAGCCAGAATCAATTTCCATCTCCTGAACATCGAGATGCCCTTTGTGCTTCTTTGTCTTCAGTCGATCGAAGCATAAGTTTTTGGTGATGGTCACTGCAAAAGCCTCCACACTTCGATATTCCTCCCATTGCGAACGGTTGTTCCAAAGCTTCACCATCACGTCTTGCAAAACATCTTCAGTATCCTCAACCGACTTCATCAAGTTCAAGGCAATCCTGAAGAGCTTATCCTTTATTGGTAAAACCTTTGATTTAAAAGCTTGTAACTCCATTCAATAGCTAGGACGAGGTTGAATAAAAGTCATTACATTGATTTGATAAATATTTTCCAATCCGCCTATTCGAGCTGGTAAGTATTTAAAAATCAATTAATAATGATTTGAAATTTTGTTGATGTAATTTCGGGAAAAATTAAGTCGTGTTTTTTATTCTTTCCAAAATACTCGCAATATTCGTTAGGCCACTTACCTGGATCATAGCTTGCTCGGTTTACTCCCTCTTCACAAAGCATTCTAAGAGAAAACTTGTTTTTTCTATTACTGCCGTTTTGCTTTTGATTCTTTTTTCAAATCAATACTTGAGCAACAGGGTTATGCTCTGGTGGGAAGTACCCCCTGTACCCATGAGCGAAGTGCCCGTGTATGATGTTGGAATCGTTTTTTCTGGCATTTCTAAAGGCAGTAAAATGCCTGATGATCGGGTCTATTTTGAAGGTGGAGCGGACAGAATTACTCATACGCTTCAACTGTACAATGAGGGAAAGCTGAAGCACATTATTGTAAGTGGTGGACTTGGGTTTCAGCAAAGGAGCATGAGCATTGCTGCCGAAAGACTAAAAAGCTTTCTAACCATGGCGGGAGTTCCAGACTCCGTGATCACTGTTGAGCCTGATGCTGTAAACACCTATGAGAATGCCGTAAAAAGTGCTGAAATTCTTAACAGAGATTTCCCAGAGGGCAAATACCTGCTCATCACCTCGGCTTTTCATATGAAAAGATCTGCAATGTGTTTGGCCAAGCAAGGCGTACAATTTGATCAATTTCCTGCTGGCTATATGACAGACAGGCCCACCATGAATTTTGATGATCTTTTCATCCCTCGCGGAGGAGCAATTAGCAAATGGGAGTCTTTGGTTAAAGAATGGGTAGGCATTGTCACCTACAAAGTGATGGGGTATATTTAAAAAACTACCACATTGACATCCTCAAGAATTTTAAGGATTTCTGGTACTTCTTTCATTTTAAGGTAATAGTTGATGTTTTTACCATCTCGCTTACTGCCTAGTATCCCTTTCATTTTTAGGTTGGCCAAGTGATGCGAGGTAAGAGATTGCTCTAACCCTAAATAGGCGGTAATGTCATTTACCGACATTTTATCATTTCGACTTAGGAGGTCGATTATGCCAACGCGCATAGGATGCGCTATGGTTTTTAGCACGAAGGCAATTTTCTCGACTCGGTCGATATCGATCTGCTCTTCCATTTTGATAGGGTTTTCTCAAAGGTATGATCATATGTTCATATAAAAAAGAAAAACTTAAGAAATTCGAGTGCCTTCGCCACATTTTTTTTTCGCACCATATTTTTTGAATAATCAGTTAAGTATTCCGCATCCATTATCTTGCATTTCATCACAAAACATAGTTCAAAGCCATAAAAAAAAGGGTCGCTACACCTAGCGACCCCTTCCCTTCCATTGTATAATAAAATACTACCTAAAGATAATTTTAAGTTCAACTCTTCTGTTTCTCGCCCTACCTATTGCTGTGGCATTATCGGCAACAGGATTCACGATTCCGTAACCATCGGCAAACAATCTGTCAGAAGCAATTCCTTTATTGATTAGGTATTGTTTTACTGCATTGGCCCTTCTTTTTGATAAATCAAGGTTTTTCTCAGCATTGCCTGTACTATCCGTATAGCCGCTCAACTCCAAGCTAAAATCATTCTCTTTCATCAATACCACTACTTGATCAAGCGACCCATTTGAAGAAGACTTTAGAACATCACTTCCTGAATTAAATTGAATATCCTTTACAGCAAGATCGAGTACTTTCTTCACCTCTTCCTTAACCTCTGGACAACCGTTGTTCGCAGCAAGGCCTGCTGTAGCCGGGCACTTATCATCGCTGTCTTTTATACCATCACCATCTGAATCTGGACAGCCATTCAAAGTTCCAGCAATTGTTGGACAAGCATCATCACTGTCTTTCACACCATCACCATCGCGATCTGGGCAACCATTCAATGTTCCTGCGATTGTTGGACAAGCGTCTTCACTGTCTTGAATACCATCACCATCTGTGTCAGGACAACCATTGAATTTAGCTATACCAGCAACTGTTGGACATTTATCATCAGCATCTTTGATACCGTCACCATCTGTGTCAGGGCAGCCATTCAAAGTACCTGCTTCAGTTGGACAAGCATCATCTTTGTCCAAAACTCCATCACCATCAGTATCAGGCCATGGGCAACCTTGGTTCTCTATTGGGCCAGCTTCTGTTGGGCAGGCATCTTCCTTATCGAAAATACCATCTTCATCAGAATCCTTCTTACCTCCTAAATTGAATGATACACCAATGGCGTATTGCATGTAGTTTGGAGAGAAGTCAATACTTTTCTTGTAAGCTGCTCTTGCATTAATTTCGGCATTTTCAACCACTTTGAACTTCAAGCCAGCTCCCAAAGGAATGATGCTGTAATTGCCGTCATTGAACTCTTCATAAATCGGTTCTATTTTTGAAAACCCAGAAACTCCGTAGCCTGCGAAAATATAAGGAGCAACCTTAGCCTCTTTCTTAAAAATATAGCCGTTGTCGAACTTATAGACGATGCGTAAATCACCATCTGTTACATTGCCGTCCAACACATCATTGTGAATAATTCTACCGTGCGAAAAACCAATTTCTAAATCGAAACTAGGGCTCAAGTAGCGCTCAATCCCAACCCTGAAACCAGAATTGTCCAGTTGTCCAAAGGTGAACCTGCCATCATACCACTTGTAATCTAGCTTGTTGTTGGTTAGCTCAACGGTTAACCACCATGGAGCATCTTTTGTCTGTGCTTTAAGCCCAAAAGAAAGGCCTATAAAAGCAATTGCGAGTAATAATCTTTTCATAGTTTTTTAGTTATTTGTGACTGGCTTTTCAAAAGACTTGCCAAAGTTTTGAACAAGAAAATATAGTCATTAGACCATATATAACCACAAAAAACTTATTAAAATAAAATATAAAAAAATTAGCTTTTCCAGTTCAAGAAAAATTTTCCCGATTTGGGAAGAAAAACACACCCCAATTATGAAAATCGGTTTGATTTCGGACACGCACAGTTACCTTGATGAAAGGGTTTTCTTCCATTTCGAAAATTGCGATGAAATTTGGCATGCTGGAGATGTTGGAGACATAGGGCTGCTTGAAAAGTTATCATCTTTCAAACCTGTCAGAGGGGTGTACGGCAATATTGATGATCAAAAAATAAGATCAATGCTTCCCTTGGACTTGAGTTTCAACATTGAAGGCCTTGCGGTTTACATGCTCCATATTGGTGGCTCGCCTCCGCATTATGCCAAGGGGGTGAAGTCAAAACTGAAAGAAGTTCAACCTCAACTATTCATTTGTGGCCATTCTCATATCCTTAAGGTAATGCCCGACCATCAACTCAATAAAATGCTTTATATGAATCCTGGAGCGGCTGGACATCATGGGTTTCACAAAGTAAGGACCTTATTACGATTTGAAATAACTGCCGGAAAAATCCACCACTTAGAGGTGATTGAACTTGGGCTTAGGGGCAAAGAAAAAGCCCCGACAAGTCAGGGCCTTTAAATCTCTTAGTAGTTCTAGATGACTATCCTTTATTTAATCCGTCTAAAGCAATTTTAGCGGCTTCAAATTCTGGAGCGATAGCAAGTGCTTCGCTGAAAAAGGCCTTTGCCTCTTCGTTTTTACCTTGGTCCATAGCTACGAGCCCTTGTAAATTTTTCAGCGCAGCCGCAAACTTAACCTCTTGAGTACTTCCATCATTCTTGGAGAGTCCAATGGTTTTGTCTGCTCCTACCTTCGTTTCAAGAATCTTAATATTATTATTGGCCTCGTTGTAGCGCTTCAAAGAATATTGTAGATAAGCAATTTGATACAGGATGTTGGCATCGTCATTCTTCAACCAAATCTCTTGGTAATACTCAATGGCCTTGTCATAAATCCTTAGTTGTTCATAGCTCAATGCTGTTATCTCTAAAGCGATCATGTTGCCAGGGTATTTCTTAAGAAAATCCAAGGCCACTAAGGTGCTTGAAGTATACCTGCGGTTATTGTAGTAGAACTCAGCAAGTGTTCTCAATGCAGAGCTATCGTAAGGCGACAATACCAGCATATCATAAAGGGCAGCTTTTTGCACTTCCACATCATTGTACATTTGAGCTACATTGTAAACAGCAAGTGCCTTTGCATATTCATTAGACAAGTAGGTACTGTCCTGGGCGAATGAACTTACCGACATAAACATCACGGCAGCGATCATCCAATACTTCATTTTTCTCATTTTATGGTCTATTCAGATTAATTCAATTGTTAACAATTTCGAGGCCTTTTTCCCTGCCTAACTTTAATAAATATTCAAATGCTTGTTCATACTCATTTTTAATTACCCCTTCTAAAACTGCTTCGCGAAGAGCCTCTTTGAGTTCTCCAACAATCTTGCCCGGTGGTAAGCCAAAAGTGCTCATAATGAGCTCTCCTGTAATAATGGGCTGAAAGTTACGAATTTTATCCTTCTCCTCTACCTCGCGCATTCGAACTTCAACCTTGTCAAAATTCTTCAAAAAGCGTTCTACTTTATTCTGATTTTTGGAAGTTATATCTGCCCTGCAGAGTTTCATCAAGTCATCTGTATCTTCCCCAGCTTCGAAAAGCACTCGTCTTACGGCAGCATCGGTAATTTCTTCTTTGGAAAGGGCTATAGGCCGAAGATGCAATCTTACCAGTTTCTGTACTTTTTTCATTTCGCTTCCTAAAGGCAGCTTCAATCTTCTGAAGATCGCAGGTGTCATTCTTGCCCCCTTGTCTTCGTGCCCATGGAAAGTCCATCCTACTTTTTTATTGAATCGCTTTGTGGCTGGTTTAGCGATGTCGTGAAGAATGGCGGCCCATCTTACCCAAAGGTCATCTGTGGCTTCGCAGATATTGTCCAATACTTGCAAAGTATGGTAGAAATTATCTTTATGCGATTTATCCTCTATAGTTTGAACCCCTTGAAGGGCCACCATTTCTGGGAAAATTATTTTCAGTAAGCCTGAATAGAACAGGAGTTTAAATCCATAAGAAGGCTTATCGCAAAGGATAATTTTATTCAATTCAACAATCACTCTTTCAGCAGAAACTATTTCGATTCTAGCTGCCATTTCCGTGATCGCTTCAAAAGTATCGGCCTCTATGTCAAAATTCAATTGGGCGGCAAAACGGATGGCCCTCATCATTCTCAAAGGGTCGTCAGAAAATGTGATTTTCGGATCCAAAGGCGTTCTGATGATCTTCTCTTCTAAATCCTTGATCCCGTTAAATGGATCGACCAAAGTGCCATAATCCCTTTTATTCAAAGAAATGGCCATGGCATTGATGGTGAAATCGCGCCTGTTTTGGTCGTCTTCCAAAGTACCATCTTCAACAATGGGCTTTCTCGATTCACGATTATAGGATTCTCGTCTCGCCCCGACAAATTCCAACTCTTGTTCACCATTTTTAATCATGGCCGTTCCAAACGACTTAAAAACAGTAAGTGGCAATTGACTTCCCAAAGCCTTATGAACCGCCTCTGCCAATTTGATACCTTGGCCAACACAAACAAAATCTAAATCTTTCGAGGCCCTTTTCAACAATAAGTCGCGCACAAAACCGCCTACCACATAGGTGTCTAATTGCTGTTCATCAGCAACACGTCCAACAGTGGCGAAAATTTTGTCGTCAAGAGATTTGGATAAATTCATCTAAGCTTGCCTCGGTAAAAAGGAGGCGCAATTTAGCGGTAAATAAAAAGGCAACAAAAAGAATGTAATAACTTTCCCTTATGGCAAATTGCCAAATGGAATGTGGAGAAATGAGGCTTTCCATCTAAGTAATTTTGCCAATCCATTTTCTGCACGCTTTTTCTAAACTTGGCTTTTGAGGATAGCCAAAAATTGAAACCAAACTTTCTTCGGTTATCCCTCAAGTCAGAGGAATTGTATTACCTTTGTATCCCATAAGTTACTTTCAGAATACTCTTACTTATGGCCTCTACGAAATACATTTTTGTTACCGGTGGTGTTACTTCTTCATTAGGAAAAGGAATCATTGCTGCCTCTTTGGGTAACCTTCTCATGGCGAGAGGCTACCGAGTCACCATTCAAAAATTTGATCCTTATATCAATATAGATCCAGGAACTTTAAATCCTTACGAACATGGCGAATGCTATGTAACGGATGACGGAGCAGAAACTGACCTTGACCTTGGCCATTATGAAAGGTTCTTGAACGTTCGTACCTCACAAGCCAATAACGTAACTACTGGAAGAATTTATAACAATGTAATCACCAAAGAAAGAAGAGGCGATTATTTAGGGAAAACCGTGCAAGTGATCCCTCATATCACGGATGAAATCAAAAGCAACTTCTATCGCTTGGGCGAAACTGGCGATTATGATATTGTAATTACTGAAATAGGCGGTTGTGTTGGCGATATTGAGTCACTTCCTTTTATAGAGGCGGTGCGCCAAGCGAAATGGGATTTAGGTGAAAGCAATTTTTTGGTGATCCACTTAACGCTTATCCCCTATTTAGCTGCCGCGAAGGAGTTGAAAACTAAACCCACTCAACACTCCGTAAAACAACTTTTGGAAGCAGGGATCCAACCCGATATTCTGGTTTGCCGATCAGAAAAGCCATTGCCAGCAGATATCCGCAGAAAACTTTCTTTGTTTTGTAATGTTCAGTTGAACTCTGTGATTGAAGCCTTGGATGCTGAAACGATATACGATGTGCCCTTATTGATGCGCAAAGAAAAACTTGACGAGCGAGTACTGACTAAATTAAAACTTGCCCATAAAGAGCCTCCCCATATTGATGAATGGAGAACTTTCTTAAGCCGACTCAAAAATCCAACCAACGAAGTCAATGTTGGGCTTGTAGGTAAATATGTGGAATTGCCCGATGCTTATAAATCCATTGCAGAAGCGTTCATCCATGCAGGCTCCCAATTAGAGTGCAAAGTGAACGTTCACTGGATTTCTTCAGAAACCTTGACCGAAAAGTCCGTAAAACGAGCATTATCTGATTTAGATGGGGTTTTGGTCGCTCCTGGCTTTGGCGAAAGAGGAATTGAAGGCAAAATTGAGGCTATTCGCTATGTCCGCGAAAATAATATCCCTTTCTTTGGCATTTGTTTGGGAATGCAGTGTGCCGTTGTCGAGTTTGCCCGTCACGTGTTGGGTTTAGCCAATGCCGCATCTACTGAACTGAACAAAGGAACCGAGCATCCTGTGATCGACCTGATGGAAGACCAAAAGAAGATCACGGATTACGGTGGAACAATGAGACTAGGGGCTTATGAGTGCGAACTTAAAAAATCGTCAAAAGCCTTTAATGCTTATAAAGCATCGACAATTGAAGAAAGACATCGCCATAGGTACGAGTTTAACAACAAGTATTTGAAACAAATGGAGAAGGCTGGTTTAAAAGCAACTGGAATTAACCCGAAATCAAAATTGGTTGAAATCGTTGAACTTGATAATCATCCCTACTTTGTTGGCACACAGTTTCACCCAGAATTAAAAAGTACCGTCATGAGCCCGCACCCACTATTTGTGAGTTTTATTGACGCAATGATCAAGAATAAGAAGAATTAAGATTTAGAAAAAAGAGAAATGGATAGAAATCAGATGATCGGTCTGGGTTTGATGGCTGCGCTTTTAATAACGTATGCCATTGTTTTTAAACCGCCAGTTACCGAAGAAGATTTAGCAACACCTGCCGCTACAGAACAAGTTACCCCCACCCAACCTAGTTTAGGTGAAACAAGCAATATTAGCGATAGCAGCCAAGATACTAGCGCGGTAAACTACGATGAGCAATATGGAATCTTCGCACCAGCCTTTAATGGCACTGAAAAGAACATTACCATCGAAAATGATGTCGCCAAATTCTCTTTCAGCTCTAAAGGTGGATTGGTAAAATCAGTTGAACTAAAGGACTTCACCACGTGGGACAAGCGTCCGTTGATTTTATTTGATGAAAACACCAGCAAACAGGCATTGGTGATTCAAACCACCAAAGGCAATATCAACCTTGCGGATCTTTATTTCAATGCCAATCAAACGAGCAAAACCATTGTAGAAGGTGATTCTTTAAAATTGGAATTCACCCTGGCCCTGGATGGTAATAATTCCATCGTACAAACTTATACTTTGGCAGGTGGCTCTTATGTTGTGGGTTATCAGGTCAAGGTCAATGGGCTTAGCAATGTGATACTTGGTGATGAATTGCGGTTGATTTGGGCCAATAAAATGAAGCGGTTCGAAATGAACTTGGCTGATTCTAGGATCAAGTCCACCATTAAGTACTATACCCTTGCTGAAGACCTTGATGAACTCAGCGAAACAAGTACCGATGATCAGCAAGAGCAGATCGTTGAACCAATACATTGGCTGTCTTTCGATCAAAAGTTCTTTAATGCAGGGATAATCTCCGAAAAGGGCTTCAGTTCGGCCAATATTGCCACTTCTGTTCCAACTTTAGACAGCGCCATTGTAAAGACTGGTGAAATCAACTTGGCGATCCCAATGGTAGATTTGTATGCTGGGGGCGAATTCAAATATTACTTTGGGCCTAACAATTACAACATCCTCAAAAAAGTAACCGATGGTTATGAGGAAAACATATACCTGGGCTATGTCTTTGTAAGCTGGGTAAACAAGTACATCATTATCAATCTCTTTGACTTTCTGCAACGCTATATTTCAAATTATGGGGTAATCATTATGATTATCGTTTTGATCATTAAGCTTGCTCTTTTCCCGCTTTCGCGAAAATCATACCTCTCGATGGCCAAGATGAAGGTGTTGAAACCTGAGATCGATGCCTTGAAAGAAAAGACTGGCGGAGATGCCCAAAAAATGCAGCAAGAGCAAATGAAGCTCTATAGAGAAGTAGGAGTTAACCCTGTCAGTGGATGTATACCGGTGGTGCTTCAAATGCCAATTTTGTTTGCCATGTTCTTTTTCTTCCCTAATTCAATTGAGTTAAGAGGAGAATCATTCCTATGGGCAACCGACCTTTCTACTTACGATGTGTTGTTCTACTTGCCCTTCACAATCCCTTTTTATGGATCGCATGTGAGTGGTTTTACCCTTTTAATGACATTATCCACGATTCTCTATACTTGGTCGAACAATCAGGTAAGTACAGTACAAGGACCAATGAAAACAATTGGTTATGTGATGCCTGTAGTTTTCATGTTCGTACTGAATTCTTACTCTTCGGGATTGAGCTTCTATTATTTCGTTTCAAACATTATCACTTTCGGTCAGCAAGCACTGATCAGGAAGTTTGTGGATGAAGACAAAATCAGGGCTACCTTAGAAGAAAACAAGAAAAAGAACGTCAATAAAGGCAAATCTAAATTTCAGCAGAGGCTGGAAGATGCCATGAAGGCAAGCCAGGATGCTCAAAAGAACAAGCAGATCGGTTCGAAAAAGAAGTAAGAAAGAGGAAGGGCTTACCTTCCTTTTTTTTGGTTATTTCGGCCTAAAGTTGGGGGAAACCAAAGGTTGCCAATTGTTCATAGATTGTTCATTTTCAATTGATGCATCGGCCTAAATTCTTTCAATGATTCTTATATCTTTGTACGTTGTTGAACACTGGATTCTATTCCTGATTACATCCAAGGGAGCAATCTCAGTAGAACAAATTTGCTAACAGCTTCAGGCCTTTCGCCTTGAGTACCAAAAACTGAAGTGAAATCATTTTTAGACTAACAAATGGGTAAAATTATTTCCATAGCGAACCAAAAAGGTGGAGTAGGTAAAACAACCACAGCCATGAACCTTGCCGCAAGTTTAGCGGTGTTGGAATACAGGACCTTGGTAGTAGATGCCGATCCACAGGCCAATACCACTTCTGGTTTAGGACATAACCCTAGGGAAATCACCAAAAGTATTTATGAATGCATGGTCGGCAAAGAAGCAATCAAAGACTGCATCGTTCCTACCGACATCAAATTTTTAGACCTTTTGCCATCGCACATTAATTTGGTTGGCGCAGAGGTAGAAATGGTGAACATGAACCAGCGCGAAGAAAAAATGAGAGGCGTTTTGGCCGAAATAAAAGATAATTATGACTTCATTCTTATCGACTGTGCTCCGTCATTAGGCTTAATCACCATCAATGCATTGACTGCTTCAGACTCTGTCATCATCCCTGTACAATGTGAATATTTTGCTTTAGAAGGTTTAGGCAAACTACTGAATACAATTAAGATCATTCAAAAACGTTTGAACTCCGCCTTGGAGGTAGAAGGTATCTTGCTAACAATGTACGATGTCCGTTTGAGGCTTTCGAATCAAGTGGTAGAAGAAGTTCACACGCATTTTAAGGACATGGTGTTTGAAACCATCATTCCCCGAAATGTAAAACTGAGCGAATCTCCTAGCTTTGGATTACCTGCCATTGTGCATGATGCAGAAAGTAAAGGTGCATTATCTTACCTTAGTTTGGCAAAAGAGATCGGAGATCGTTTAAATTAGAAAATCCAAATGAATAAGTAATTTTGATGCTGGTTTTCCTAGCGTTGGAATTCCCCTTTTCATTTTTAAGATAAAGCATATGGCAGCAAAAGCACCCAGAAAGAAAAACGTATTGGGAAGAGGTTTAGGTGCTCTTTTAGAGGATTCAAACTCAGAAAGAAACAATAACTTCGAAACCACTTCTGTGGGCAATATGAACGAAATCCCCCTCGATCAAATTGAAGTAAACCCGTTCCAGCCTCGGACGCATTTCGACAGAACAGCTTTAGAAGAATTGGCTGATTCCATCAAAGTACAGGGCATCATTCAACCGATCACCGTCCGACAACTGGGCGATGGCGAGTATCAATTGATTTCAGGAGAAAGACGTTTCCAAGCTTCCAAAATTGCTGGGCTGAACGCCATCCCAGCCTATGTTCGCACCGCCAATGACCAGCAAATGTTGGAAATGGCCATTATCGAAAACATTCAGCGCGAAAACCTGAATGCCCTCGAAATCGCCCTGAGTTATCAAAGGTTGCTTTCTGAATGTCAGATCAAGCAAGAAGAGCTGGGTGAGCGAGTGGGCAAGAACAGGACCACGGTCAATAACTACCTAAGACTGCTAAAGTTACCGCCAGATATTCAAGCAGGATTGAGAGACAATAAAATCTCGATGGGACATGCCCGCGCCTTGATCAATGTAGAAGACATTGACAAGCAATTGCACATTTACAAAAAAGCCATTGAAGAAGACCTTTCTGTTAGAAAAGTAGAACAACTGGTACGCGATTTGATGAACCCTGCGGAGCCAAAAGCGAAACCAGAAAAAGGAGATAGCCATCATAGAACTTATGAAGTGCAACAAATTCAGCACAAGCTATCTTCTCACTTTGGAACTAGGGTAAACCTAAAAGCGGATGGCCAGTTCAGAGGAGAAATCAAAATTCCATTTGTTTCTACTGAAGATCTAAACCGTATTTTAGAGATCATTGATTTGTAATGTTGAAGTATCTTTTCGCTTTCTATATCATTTTTTGCTCGTTTGGGTTAAATGCCCAAGGCAACTCTTTTGATAAGCGACTTATTGAAGGCGATACCATTCAACCTACACAACTCAAGAAGGAATATGACCCTCGCAAGGCCTCTACGCTCTCGGCAATGCTGCCGGGTCTTGGCCAAATTTATAATGACAGTTGGTGGAAAGTACCCATTCTCTATACCGGGATTGGTTTTGCGGTTTACTATATAGATCTCAACAATGAAAACAGAATTTTAGCCACTGATAAAGTTAAAGAGCTGCTGGCAGAACAAGCGAATGGCGAAGTCATAAGTGAGAATCAACTTCGTGCTCTTAGACGTCAAGCCGATTTTTGGAGAAAAAACAGGGACCTTGTTATTCTTACACTAGTAGGAGTATATGGCTTAAATATTATTGATGCTTCGATTGATGCCCATCTAAAGGGCTTCAATGTGAGCGATAACCTTGCTACTTTTAAACCCAAAGTGGGCGTAATCAATAATGGAGCGCCCTATTTAGGGATAGGAGTTACCATTCCAATCAGATCACGATGAACATTCTTTTATTAGGTTATGGAAAAATGGGTCAAATGATAGAACATTTGGCCTTAGGTAGAAATCATACCATCGCAGCGAAGATCAACATTGATAACCTAGCTGAGTTAGAGAGTCTGGATACCTCAAAAATAGATGTTGCCATTGATTTTAGTCAGCCGCATGCTGCTCCGAGTAATATCAAATGGTGTATTGATCATAAAATTCCGGTGGCCGTAGGTACAACAGGTTGGTTAGATCAAAAATCAGAGATTGATAACTATTGCAAGGCTAATGGAGGCACTTATCTCTTCGCTTCCAACTTTAGTATTGGCGTAAATATCTTCTTCAAAGTCAATCAGTTTTTGGCTAAGCTGATGAATGGTCAAGCGGACTATGATGTAGCCATGAAGGAAATTCATCACACGCACAAGCTAGATGCACCAAGTGGTACTGCGATTACCTTAGCGCAAGGCATCCTCGATAATGTAGATCGAAAAGAAAAGTGGATCAACTCCCCTACTGACCAAGCCCATGAGCTTTCGATTATTTCTGAAAGAGTTGACCCTGCACCAGGAACACATTCCATTTACTACGATTCAAAAGTTGATTCTATAGAAATTACCCACACTGCTCATTCCCGTGAAGGTTTTGCGATGGGCGCTTTACTCGTTGCTGAATGGCTTCCAAGCCAAAGTGGTGTAAAAAGCATGGATGACTTTTTGAAGTTTTGAGCCTAGGTCACCCAAAGTCATAAATTCTATAATTATCCATTTCCTTTTTATCCTGAGCCTTAGCGAAGGAACTATCTTTCACGCCATAGATCCTTCGTTCCTCAGGAAAAGAAAACAATCATGGGTGCCAGAAAAGTAGTTTTAAACTTGAATCACCATTCAATTTTACCCAAGCCCCTTTCCTCCAAATAAGCGTTCGCCTGACTAAAGTGCTTACAGCCAAAAAAACCGCGGTAAGATGAAAGTGGGGATGGATGTGGGGCTTTCAGAATTAAATTATCTGCAGAACTGACAAAGGACGCTTTTTTCTGTGCATAACTGCCCCAGAGCATATATACAATCCCTTTTCTTTGCGAAGCCAAACGATGAATCACGGCATCGGTAAAAATTTCCCAACCTTTATTTTGATGAGAGCCAGCTTCATGTGCTCTTACCGTGAGTGCTGGAATCAGCATTAATACATAATACTATTACGCAATTAATTACTTATTTAACTTAAAAATTAATAATTATGAACTACGGTTACAATGTGTAGTTTCAGTTCTATTTCATTCAAATATATGGAGTACCTAAACATTATCTTTAAGGCAGTTTTATGCAGTGTTATT
>Ga0210039_1000217_pt1 | contig 64449 bp, 62 predicted proteins | sample CryGeyCG2114_250_3_FD_185460 | JGI IMG/M metagenome (GOLD analysis project Ga0210039, IMG submission 185460) | Groundwater microbial communities from aquifer - Crystal Geyser CG17_big_fil_post_rev_8/21/14_2.50 (SPAdes) (version 2) | ecosystem: Environmental > Aquatic > Deep subsurface >...
AGAACTCTCCGCCATCGTGGGCTTTCTGATCAGCGAACTGGGTCAGGAAGTATTCGTAGATGCGCCCAAACACGTCACCGTCAGCTTTTTGAAGCGCCGGATCGTTGAAGGTGCGCAGTAGCTGACCAAGGTCATCGTCGCCAAGTTCCTGATACTCGGACTTGGGCAGCGCACCATCAAGGGATTGGTAGTCCGCTTCGATGCTCTCCATTGCGGCGATAATCGCACCGGCACGATCCCCGCCATCTGGGATAGCGACCAGATGATCGAATTGGGCTTCAGGTTTCAGGAAGATCGAGCCGCGCTGCGAGAAATCTTCCTTGGTCAGCGGGCGCGTCACGCCGCCCCGCGACGGTAGTGAGGCCTTGATGTCGTCCTGCACGCGCAGAAACCGGCTGTAGGCATGTCGCAGGAAGATGAGCCCCATCACCGGCAGAAAGTACTCGTTGCTGGCAAAGTTGGAGTTGGCGCGCAAGTGATCGGCGACCGACCAAAGCCGTTTCTCGATTTCCCCCACATGATCCATCATCACTGCTCTCCCCGCTTTTTTATTGGGTCTATCAGAATGAGGGGCGCACTGCCTCCAGTTTCTGATGCCATAGACACACTAGACTTGCCACATCTTGCAGTTGAATGAAAGCTTTTTTCAGGCAAATTCAGATAGTTGCGTGTTAAAGCTATAGTCACAGCGGTAGAACCTTCAAAAGTGTGATATTTGCGATGATCGTGATCCATCTTCGACAAGATGGCGGCATCCAATCCGCGCAGGGTTGGTCTGGGTTCCAAGGGGCACGAAGGCTCAATGGTCGATGGGAAGGTTCCAAGGTAAGGGCAGCGCGAGTACTCCCTTCCTCGGTCTCGAAGAAGTCGTCTCCATGAAGTGGTCTGGGGTCTTGGGGGCAGGAACGCCCGCCAAGTCGATGGGTGCAGGGAGAGCGAAGTCTCCCGCGAGTGGGGTTCAAGGGTGGGCACGATAGCCCCCATGATCCATGGTTCGGTGCAGGTGGAGAGGGACGTCTCCAAGCCCTGCGAGTGGTTGATCGGCGATACGATCTTCTGGCTCAGGAATGGGTTCAATGCCCTGACGGAGCCACGGCCTGGGGGATGCAACGGGGGCGCGCAGCGAGCCCCCTTGCCAAGATGTGTTGTAGTACAACACACATCTTGCGTTCGCTCAAACGGTGCCGATTTCGCTGTACTACAATGGGATTGTTGCACCGCATCATGCTGCGACGATGTTGCGCTGCATCAACTTAGCCCTTCGCTGGCAATGCTGGCAAGGCGGGGTTCGACTTTCTCTCGCAGAAGCTCGACAAGGACAGGATCGCCGCGTTCATACTCGTCAGGAATGTTCAGCGCGATGATCCTACTGTCGGCTGGTCGCTGCTTGTATTTCTTCCTGATCCTCTCGCGGTGATGGTTCTCCATCGCGAAGATCAGATCGGCGCTGGCGACAAGCTCCGATGTCAGCGGCCTCGGGGCTTTCGCGTTCGTACCCGCCGATATCGCCTCGATGCCTGGATAGTCGCGGAAGACATCCTCGGCGGTCGGGCTTCTGAGCTTATTGGCGGTGCAGACGAACAGGACTTTCATGGCTGGCGTTTGCTCCTATCCTTACCCAAAGTGTTAAGCCCTTATTGTAGAGGCATTTTTCGCGATCAGGCGAAACTATTTGCCGTCGCCGACGAAAATAATCGTTGAAAAGCTTCAGACCGAGAATCAACTTATTCCCAACAGAGAAACTTTTTTGGATTGGACGGTGCCATGCGAGCGCAGAGGCAACCGAACCCGCTCGGCAAGCTGCTGGGCGGCGGGTCGATTATTGCCATATCCTACGCCCTCGGGCGTTCGCTGGATGCGCTGGCCGATCCCGTGTCTGCAACGTATCTCGGCGTGCTCGGGCTCTGTGGTGTCGGGCTTGCCGCCTCAGGTGTCGGCGATTTCGTGCGCGGAGTCAGCCTGCACTTCAAGCGCCGCCGCGCCGAGAACCCCACGGGCATCTTCGGGACAGCAAACTTTGCCAGCCTTCAGGATTGCGCTGACGCGGGGCTGACCGATCCGCACGGGCTGTTCCTCGGTGCGCTGGACGGCGTGCCGCTGTTCTTCAATGGCAAGGCGCATCTGGTAACGGTTGCTCCCGCGCGGCAAGGCAAGGGCACGAGCGTCGTGATCCCGAACCTGCTGCATTACCCTGGCTCGGTCTTTGTAACCGATCCGAAGGGCGAGTTGGCCGCTGTCACTTCGAAGCATCGGCACGACACGTTCGGGCACAGGATCATCTATCTAAACCCCTGGGGACTGCATAACCTGCCGCGTCATCGGTACAATCCGCTGGAGCCTTTGATCGGCATGGCTGCCGATCCGCGCCGTCATCATGAATTGGGGGATGCTGCGCGCTCGCTTGCGCTACAACTGATCCCCGAACCTGCGGGCGGCGACAAGAACCAGTATTTCAGGGACGCGGCGCGGAACCTGCTCGAAGGGCTGATCCTGCATATCGTCACGCGCGGCAGGCCGCGCAAATGCAACCTGTCTGAACTCTGGCGGGTCGTGAAAAGCACTGACCTTCTGGAAATGACCTTCGTTGATATGGCGAAGTCCGATGCATTGGATGGAGTCGTTTCGGCCTACGGGCAGGAATTCCTGACCCAATTCGAGGAAGGCGCGCGGCAATTCTCGGATTTCCGCACGGGGGTTTCGAATGCGCTGCAAGTGTTCCGCCCTGGCGGGCAACTGGCCGAGGCCGTGTCAGGCTCCGATGTCAGCTTCCATGACCTCAAGGCCGAAGGCACAACCGTCTATGTGATGATCCCCGCCGAAAGGATTGCCGATTACGGGGTCTGGCTCGGTCTCGTCACAAAGCACGCGATCAATGCCGTTGCGACAAGCAAGGGGAAGCAGCGCGTTCTGTTCCTGCTTGATGAGTTTGCCAATATGGGGCGCATCGCAGGACTGGCCGAAGCGCTCACGCTTCTGCCAGGCTATGGCGTGCGCGTCTGGGCGATTGTCCAAGACCTCTCGCACCTCGTGCAGGTCTACGGGCGCGACACGGCGAACATCATCCTGAGCCAGTCCGAGGTGAAGCAGTTCTTCGCGGTGCAGGACATGGAGCTTTCGATGCGGCTCTCGCGGCTCATGGGTGAGCGCTCGATCATTACCCGAAACTACAATCTCGGGCAGACCGAAGATGACGAGCTGGGCATCAGCGTGTCCGAACGCGGCGTGCCGCTCATGCTGCCGCAAGAAATCATGGCGCTGCCCGAGGATCGGCAACTGCTGTTCGTGAAAGCCGCGCCGCCTGTGGTGGCGGAAAAGGTGCGCTACTGGGACGTGTCGCCGTGGCGCGACTGGGCTGCGCCGAACCCGATGGAAGGCGATCACCCGCGTATCGGCAAACCGCACGTGCGCCTGCGCTACTCCCGCAAAGGAGGCCGTCATGAGTGAGTTCAGGATCGATGTGCTGGGCAGGAAAGCCCCACCTCCGCGCAAGCGCAAACCCGAGGTCAGTGACCGCGTGGCGGCGGCGCAAGGCAAGCGGAGCGTGCGGCGGTTCGCGCTCTCACTGCTCTGGTGGGTCGTGAAGCCGCGCCGCCCGACATGGGTGCTCGCCGCTCTGGCCTTCGTGCTGATCGCCTACGGCACGCCGCATGTGCTGGTCACCTACACCTGCACGGGCATCGGGACGCCTGGCCTGCGCTGTTACGAGTGCCGCTATCTCGGGGTGCAGGGCATGCGGGATCACATGGGTCAAAGCTGGAACTGCCCTGTGATTGCCATGCTGCCCGTGAACTGGAACGCCGTCGCGCGGCAAGTCGGACTGTGACGAACGAATGAGAGGGAGAACAACGATGACCATTCTTGAAACCGCAAAGCACAAGATCACGGGCGAGCCGCGCGTCAAGCGCGACGGGGATCGGGTGATCATGACGGCTACGCACCGCCTGCCCTCGGGCGTCGATGAACAGCTTACTGCACTGCGGATCGTCACCGCCCTCGGTGCTGTCGCCGTCCTGGTCGCGCATTACCGCCCTGAAGTGGCGCTTCCGCCCGACAGAAATGTCATGCTCGACAATGCAAATACCGTCATTGTCGGATTGGCCAACGCCGTCGGGAAGCTCGGAGAGGTTTTCGAACGGCAAACGCTCGATGTACCGCTGGAAAGCCTGCGCGGGTGGATGCTTGCGTCTGCCGTCCTCGGTGCAGGCTTTGTCTTCCGCCATTCAGGTCTGTTCGACCTCTACACGTGGCTGACCAACCGAGAGCACGTCACGATCACCGTGGACGCTGAGCATCTGAGTGTGCGGCGCGGGACGTTCGGCCTCCCGAAACGGATCGCGCGGGACACGATCAGGGACGTCCTGATCCTGCCCAATCATCGCACGGGTCATGACGTGATGGTGCAGCATGAAGGCGGACTGACGCGCCTTGCGAGCATCTACGGCGATCTCACAAGGCCAACGCTCATGCGGCTTCGGCTCAAGGAAGCGCTGGCAGATATCCCGCGATCCAGAGCCACCACAGTTAGGCGACTTTTGCACCAACACAACTAAAAGTTGTATACTTAGGAATGGGGCATCGTTCGCGCTGTCCTAAAGAGGAAATGACCATGAAGGAAGAAACTAGAACCCATCAAGCTCTCAGCCTGTCTGAGAATTTCGCTTCGACGGCGCAGCGCACCATCACCGTCGATGTGGCAAAGTACGATGAATACTTGCGTGAATCGGACATGAGCCCAGAGCAGAAGGAAGAGTTTCTGCGCGCGATGCTCTCCATCGTGCTGACCTTCGTGGAACTCGGCTTTGGCGTTCATCCGCTGCAACAGGTGGGTGAGCAAGAACCCTGTGGAAAAGCTGAAAAGGTCTGCGATCAGGGTGCCACGGACGCCTTTGATCGGGTAAGATCGAAGGCAATGTCCAAGATAGAACCCAAAAACAGAACTGGCCCCGAAGGTCGGCTGGAGGTATGATGACGAAAGAAAAAAACAAACAAGAGGGCACGCGCGCGGTCATTTACTGCCGCGTGTCGAGCACTCGCCAGAAGACCGAAGGCAGCGGCCTTGAGAGCCAGGAGCACCGCTGCCGCCAGTATGCGGCAGCACAGGGCTATGAGGTTGAGGCCGTCTTCCCTGACGACGCCTCGGGCGGCGGTGATTTCATCAAGCGGCCTGGGATGGTGGCTCTCTTGAGCTATCTCGATGCGCAGCCCGACAAGAATTACGTTGTCATCTTCGATGATCTGAAGCGCTTTGCCCGTGATACGGAATTCCATATAAAGCTGCGGCGCGAGTTTCAGACGCGCGGCGCGCGGATCGAGTGCCTTAACTTCAAGCTGGATGACTCGCCCGAGGGCAAATTCGTTGAAACGATCTTCGCCGCGCAAGGCGAGCTGGAGCGTGAACAAAACCGCCGCCAGGTGATCCAGAAGATGCAGGCGCGAGTCGAGAAAGGCTACTACGTCTTTCATCCGCCCGTGGGCTACCGCTACGCGAGAGATCGCGTGCATGGCAAGCTGCTTGTGCGCGACGAACCCCTGGCCTCGATCATCACTGAGGCGCTGGAAGGCTACGCCGCTGGACGCTTTGCCTCGCAAAGCGAGGTCATGCGGTTCTTTGAATCCAAGCCCGATTTCCCGAAATCCTCCGCGAACGGTGATGTTCGTATCACCAAGGTCAGAGAAATTCTCGAACGCCCGACATACGCGGGATACATCGAAGCCCCGAAATGGGGCGTGTCACTGCGCAAAGGGCATCACGAGCCCCTGATCAGCTTCGCAACGCACGAGCGTATTCAGGAACGGCTGCGCGGGAACGCGAACGCTCCCGCCCGTAAGGATATCAACGAAGACTTCCCGCTGCGCGGCTTCGTCGTCTGCGATGACTGCGGCGAGCCGATGACCTCCTGTTGGTCCAAGGGGCGGAAGAAGCTCTATCCCTACTATCTTTGCGATACGAAGGGCTGCGACTCGGCACGCAAGTCGATCCCGCGTGCCGATATCGAGGAAGGCGCAGAAGCCCTCCTACAGTCGCTCCAACCCGCCAAGCAGCTTTATGGGCTGGTCAGGGCAATGTTCATCGACATCTGGGACATGAGGCTTGCCGAGGCTCACAGCGCGCGCACGACGCTCGTGGCGCAGATCAGGGACGTTGAGCAACAAACCGATGCCCTACTGGATCGGATTGTCGAGGCGTCCAGCCCTGCGGTCGTCACAGCCTATGAGGCGCGGATCGATAAGCTGGAGCGGCAGAAGATCAGATTGCGCGAGCAGGCAGAGCAAATCGTGCCGCCAAAGGGACGCCTGGAGGAGTTTATCGAACACGCCTTGGCGTTTCTGGCAAGCCCTTGGAATCTCTACGAGAAAGGCGAGTTTGCGTTCAAGAGAACGGTGCTCAAACTGGCCTTTGCAGAGCCCTTGCGGTATAGCCGTGACGAGGGTTATCGAACCGCTGAAATCACCTTTCCGTTCAAGGTGTTAGCGGATATTTCAACACAAAAGTGCGGTTTGGTGGAGCCTAGGGGGATCGAACCCCTGACCTCTTGCATGCCATGCAAGCGCTCTCCCAGCTGAGCTAAGGCCCCTTTGTCACGGCTTTTCTGGCCATGCGCTGCTGTCTAGGCAAAGCCAAGTGCGGGATCAAGCAGAAAATCCCGCACCGTGATCGATTCAAAGATCGTTGTCGTCAGAGGCAACATCGGCAATGTCGTCAAGTGAAACATTGTCATCCTCTTCTTCTTCGAGCAGGTCGTCGTCAAGATCGACATCGACCTCATCATCCTCGAGCAGATCGGCGTCGTTGTCGATCAGGCTCGACTTGAGTTTCTTGGTTTCCGCGTCTTCTGCATCCGGCGTCATGGACCGGCTCTTGCCGTGGAAGATTTCCACGACATTCCCGGTGTAGGGGCTGATGATCGGTGTCTTGTTCAGGTCGTAAAAGCGCTTTCCCGTGGTCGGGCAAACACGTTTGACTCCCCATTCTGCCTTGGGCATGGATGATCCTCTTCAATCTCTGGTCTTGCCGATGATCCGCGTCCCCTGCCATAACATGTCTTGGCTGTCAAAGGCTTTGACGCGGCGCGCAGAGTGTTGATCAGGAGGGCATATGGGCCGTCACGTACTTCTCGGCAATCCCCCGGTCGAATTGCGACTGCGCCGGTCACATCGGGCGCGGCGAATTTCATTGCGTGTATCGGGGCTTGACGGGCGTGTGACGCTGACTGTTCCGCGTGGAGTGGCTGTCACGGAGGCCCTCGAGTTTGCCCGGTCAAAGGGCGATTGGCTGCGGGCTCAGATGCTCGGGCAGGCAGACACGGTCCTAGTGGGGTGTGGGGTTCCTTTCCCTTTGGAGGGACAGGTGGTGCGAATCGCGCAAGGGACTGGGCGCAGGATCGTGGCTGACGGGCCTCAACTTCTGGTGCCGGGTCCGGCTGATACAATTCCCGCGCGCCTGCACGCCTGGCTCAAGGCGTGTGCCCGTGACCGGCTGGCGGCGGCCTCGGATCACTATGCGGCTCGTCTGGGCCGACCCTATACCCGCCTCACGCTTCGCGATACGCGATCGCGGTGGGGCTCTTGCTCTGCTGCGGGCACTCTCAGCTATTCGTGGCGTCTCATCCTGGCGCCACCAGAGGTTCTCGATTATGTCGCGGCGCATGAAGTGGCGCATCTGGCCGAGATGAACCATTCACCTGCTTTCTGGTCGATCGTGGCAGAGTTGAGACCCGACTATGCCGTCCGGCGTGATTGGTTGCGGCGCGAGGGCGCGGCGCTGCATCGCTATCGTTTCTGCGATTGACCGGCGCGCTTTTTGTGATCACATAGACCCATGTTGCTGCCACCCCGTCAAGATCCCACGCCCTCAGCGCATGACCGTGTCTACCGTGGTCTGCGGTCCCGGATCATGCATGGCGAGATTGCCCCGGGCCATGCCTTCACGCTCCGTGGCATCGGAGCGGAGTTCGGGGTGTCAATGACGCCCGCGCGTGAGGCCGTGCGGCGTCTGTCGGCCGAAGGTGCGCTGACGATCTCTAGTTCGGGCCGGGTTTCGACGCCGGAACTCAACAATGAACGGATCGAAGAGTTGGCGGCACTGCGCTCGCTGATCGAGGTCGAACTGGCAAGCCGCGCCTTGCCGCGCGCGCATATTGCGCTCATCGACCGGTTGCAAAGCATCAATGCCCGTGTGTCCGAGGACATCGCGCACCAGGATGCGGTCGCCTATATCCGGCGCAATCTGGAGTTTCACCGCACGCTCTACCTGCGGGCACAGGCCCCGGCGATGCTGGCGATGGCCGAAACCGTCTGGTTGCAACTGGGGCCTACCATGCGCGCGCTCTATGGGCGACTCCGGCGCAAGGACCCGCCGCATTACCATCGCCTGATCATCGCGGCACTCAAGGCCGGGGACGAGCCGAGCTTGCGACTTGCGGTGCGCTCGGATGTGACGCAAGGGCTCAAGATGTTGGTGGGCTAGAGCAGATGTGGCGCAAAGGTCCGGACCGTTTCAGGTCGTCGCTGCCCGGACTCGGGTGCTCTAGGCGGCCAACCCTTTTGCGCCCATTCTGAGGAATTTCTCGCGACGGTCAAGAATCAGCGCCGCGCGGTCCTTTTTCGACAGGTCAGCAAGCATTGCCTCAATGGTCTTGCCGACGTCAGCTATGGTGCGGGCGCGGTCGCGATGAGCGCCCCCCAATGGCTCGTCGATGATCCGGTCAATGACGCCCAGCTTGATGAGGTCTTGCGCGGTCAGGCGCAGTGCCTCGGCCGCCTCGCGCATCTTTTCGGCATCTTTCCACAGGATCGAGGCACAGCCTTCGGGCGAGATCACCGAATAGACCGAATGTTCCAGCATCGCCACGCGGTTGGCACTGGCAAGAGCCACGGCACCGCCAGATCCACCCTCGCCAATGATGACCGAGACCAGAGGCACACCGATCGAGAGGCAGGTTTCGGTGGCGCGTGCGATGGCCTCGGATTGGCCGCGCTCTTCGGCGCCCTTGCCGGGATAGGCGCCGGGCGTGTCCACGAGCGTGATCACGGGCAGGTTGAATCTGTCTGCCAATTGCATCAGGCGGACCGCCTTGCGATAGCCCTCAGGCCGGGCCATGCCGAAATTGCGGACGATCCGGCTTTTGGTATCATTCCCTTTTTCATGGCCGATCACCATCACGGGGCGATCATTGTGGCGGGCGAGGCCTCCGACCACTGCGGCGTCCTCGCCAAAGGTGCGGTCGCCTGCGAGCGGTGTGTAGTCGGTAAAGAGAGCTTCGATGACATCCCGGCAATGTGGTCGGTCGGGATGGCGGGCAACCTGACATTTGCGCCACGGCGAAAGGTTCTTGTAGAGATCACGCAAGAGATCCGCGGCCTTGCGGTCAAGGGCGCCGGCCTCGGCGACGACATCCATCTCGGAATTGCTGCGGGCCAGAGCGCGCAGTTCTTCCGCCTTGCCTTCGATCTCGGCCAGAGGCTTCTCAAAGTCGAGGTAGTTGGTCATCGCTGTGCGGTCTCCACGATTGCCGTGGCGTTATATGGCCGGATGAGGACCGATTTGCAATCACAACCGGGCCAACGCGGCGCGCAGGGCGAATTCCGGCGAAGCGAGGACCGGGATGCCGAGATCGTCCAGAAGGGACGCAGCACCCGCCATGGACGCCTGGGCAAAAACAACCGTGCCTCCCTCACGGGATCGAGAGATCGCGCTGCGGACCGCCGCGGCGATGGCATGATGAAAGGCATCGCTCTGCCCCGCGGTAAAGAGCGGCCAGAGATCGGTCAGGGGCAGAAGATGCACAGGGGCTGGATTGCCAGCGATTTGCAGCGCTGTTTCGAGCAGTTCAAGGCTCGGGGCACGGGTGCTGTCGAGGCAATAGACCATCATCACCGGGCCGCCCCGCTCTGCCGCCGCCTGCATCATCGGCGCGTCGATGCGCAGCGCCCCGGCGCGCGCCGCAAGCGGACCGATGGTGGTGCAGGTGCACAGCACCGGACCGACGGCGCGGGAAACTTCTGCAAGGATGTCATCTTCGAGAGAGCGGTCCGCGCCGGATTGTGCTCGGCTGAGAAAATCGGGCCGCACGCGATGAAGAAGTGTGACGCCGGGGGCAATCCGGTCGCGCAGGGCGTCAAACGTGGCCCGGTGCGCCTCGGCGGTATGCAGCAGGGTGATCGTCATGCGGGCCACAGAACCGGAATCAGCGTGGCGATGACAAGGCCGGCCATGACCCAGTTGAAGGCGCGCAGGCGCGCCTCACTCTTGAGCAGGTGGCGGATCTGCTGGCCAAGCACCGTCCAGCTTGTGGTGCTGACGACGGCGACGAGCACATAAACCCCCCCGACCCAGAGCACGGCCGCCAGATCGCGACCGGTGGCGTAGAGCGTGATGGCAGAGAGTGCCATGCTCCAGCCTTTGGGGTTGACCCATTGAAAGGCGGCGGATTGCAGGAAGGTTAACGGCCTGACCTGGACGCTTGCATCCTTGGGCGGCGCGGCATGGGCAATTTTCCACGCCAGATAGAGCAGATAGGCGACGGACAGGACCTTGAGGATCGTGTAACTGACCGGCCAGAGATCGAAGATCTGCATCACACCCACGCCGACACACACGACCATGAGGGGAAAGCCAAGACCAACCCCCAGCATGTGCGGGATCGTCCGGGCAAAGCCGAAATTCGTGCCAGAGGCCAGAAGCATCAGGTTATTCGGTCCCGGTGTGATGACCGTGACAAAGGCAAAGGTCGCAAGCGCGGTGAGGATATCTGGTGTCATGGCACAACCCTATGCGATCGTCCCTGCATTTGAATTGCGTTTTGTTGTTGATTCAATGAATTTTTGCAATATTCAGGCATCATGGATCACATCGCCGAACGAATATTGCAGGAATTGACGTGCGATGGGCGGATCAGCAATCTGGAACTGGCCGACCGGGTGGGCCTGTCGCCCTCGGCCTGTCTGCGGCGAGTGCAGGATCTGGAGCGGCGCGGCATCATTGCGGGTTATCGCGCGGTGCTGGACCGGACCGCGCTCGGGGTGGGATTCGTGGCCTATGTCACGGTGGGTCTGAACAGCCATACAAAGGCCAGTCAGGAAGCCTTTGAACGCGCCATGACGCGCGCCCCCGAAGTGGTCGAATGTCACAACATTACCGGCGCGGTGGAATATCTGTTGCGGGTCGAGGTGGCCGACCTGCCGGCTTACAAGCGCTTTCACACCGATGTTCTGGGCACCTTGCCGCAGGTCAATGCGATCACCTCCTTCGTGGTGATGGGTTCGCCAAAGGATGCGCGGGCCTGACGCCGAATCGCGCGCCTCAGCCGTTTTCGCGCAGGATCCCGCCCGCGAGATAGAGCGAACCACAGATCAGGATGCGGGCATGGGGGGCCTTGGTGACGATGGCGCGCACCGCCGCAAGCGCGCTCTCGGCGGTGTCGGCGGCGAGACCCGCGGCGCGGGCGGCGGCCGCGGTCTGATCGGCGGGAAGGGTGTTGGTCTCGCCGGGGATCGAGAGCGCGGTCAGGCTTTCGGCCTGCGCGGCGAGCGGTCTCAGATAGCCCGCGATGTCCTTGGTGTTGAGCATGCCGCAAATGAGATGCGTGGGCTTGGCGGGTAGGCTGGCGAGATGCCGGGCGAGCGCCTGACCGGCGGCGGGGTTGTGGCCGCCGTCAAGCCAGAGCTCGGCCCCGGCGGCGGCCTCGACCAGAGGACCGGTCTTGAGCCGCTGCATCCGGGCGGGCCAGAAGGCGCGGGTGACGGCGGCCTCATGGGCGACCTCGCCCATGTGAAGATGGCGCAGAGCGGCCAGGGCAGCACCCGCATTCTCGATCTGATGCGCGCCGGGCAGGTTGGGCAGGGGTAGATCGCAAAGCCCGGTTTCGTCCTGATAGATCAGCCGCCCGCGTTCCTCGAAAGCGTGCCAGTGCTGACCATGGGCGATCAGCGGCGCATCGAGCCGCCGGGCCGTGGCCTCGATCACCGCCATCGCCTCATCCTCCTGCGGGCCGACGATGCAGGGCACGCGGCGCTTGAGGATCCCGGCCTTCTCGGTCGCGATCTTGGCCAGCGTGTCGCCCAGATATTGCTCGTGGTCGATGGAGATGGGCGTGATGATCGTGAGCGCCGGGGTGTCGATCACGTTGGTGGCGTCAAGCCGCCCGCCAAGCCCCACCTCCAGCAGCGTGAAATCGGCGGGGGTGCGGGCCATGGCGAGGAAGGCCGCGCAGGTGGTGATCTCGAAATAGGTGATCGGGTCCGCGCCGTTGGCAGCATAGCATTCATCCAAGACGGCGGTCAGGTGATCCTCGGAGATCAGATCCCCGGCCAGCCGGATGCGTTCGTGGAACCGCGCCAGATGCGGCGAGGTATAGGCATGGACGCGCTTGTCCGCCGCCTCGAGCCCGGCGCGGATCATCGCCTGCGTGCTGCCCTTGCCATTGGTGCCCGCGATATGGATCACCGGTGGCAGGTCGTTCTGCGGGTTGCCAAGCCTGTCCAGCAGGCGCCAGACCCGATCGAGCGTAAGGTCGATGATCTTGGGATGCAGCGCCATCATCCGGGCGAGGATGGCGTCGGATTGGAGCGCGGTCATGTTCCGGGCGCGGGCGGTGTCGCGGCCGCGACGGGTGCTGCGGTCTCGGGGGCGGGTAGATCGCCCTTGACGGCGGGTGGCAGGCGCAACAGCATCCGGGTCACGGTGATGAGTTCCTCGCGCAGTTTCGTGCGCGGCGTGACCCGGTCGAGCATCCCGTGCTCGAGCAGATACTCGGCGCGCTGAAAGCCCTCGGGCAGCGTCTCGCGGATGGTCTGCTCGATGACGCGCGGCCCGGCAAAGCAGATCAGCGCACCCGGCTCTGCAATCTGGACATCGCCCAGCATGGCATAAGAGGCGGTGACGCCGCCGGTGGTGGGATGGGTGAGCACGACGATATAGGGCAGCCCCGCCTCGCGCAGCATCTGCACGGCGACGGTGGTGCGCGGCATCTGCATGAGGCTGAGGATGCCCTCCTGCATCCGTGCGCCACCGGCGGCGGAAAACAGGACCAGCGGGCGCTTGAGCTTGATCGCTGTCTCGGCGGCGGCGATGATCGCATTGCCGACATACATGCCCATGGAACCGGCCATGAACGAGAAATCCTGCGCGGCGGCAACAATCGGTGTGCGGCCGATCTCGCCGGTGGCGACCAGCATCGCCTCCTTCTCGCCAGTTTCCTTTTGCGCTGTGCGCAGGCGGTCGGGATATTTCTTCTGATCGCGGAAATGCAGCGGGTCGGGCGTTGGCAGCGGCACGTCGATCTCGGAAAACACGCCGCCATCGAACAGCGCGGTCAGCCGCGCGCGGGGCGCGATGGTCATGTGATGGCCGCAATTGGTGCAGACGTTGAGATTGTCCGTAAGTTCGCGATGAAACAGCATGGTGCCGCAGGCGTCGCATTTGGACCAGAGGTTTTCGGGGATTTCACGGCGCGAGAAGATCGAGTTGATCCGGGGGCGCACGTAATTGGTGATCCAGTTCATCGCGGCGGTCTCTCTGTCACAGTCCCGGCCTGAAATAAGCGCCGCAGCGACGAAATGCAATCAGCCGCGCAGGGCAAGCCGGATCGCAAGCCATCCGCAGACAAGAATCAGCAGGTCAACCGGCATCATGGCGAGCACCGCGCCGTCATCCTCCATCGTGAAGGGATAGACATAGAGCGCCAGCCCGTCGAACTGACCCTTGGGGGCGGCGATCAGGATGGCGCTGAAATTGTTGATGAAATGCAGCGCCGTGGCAGGTCCGAGCGTGCCGAACCGCGCGGTCAGGTCAGCGGTAGCAAGACCAAAGAGGCCCGCCCAGCCGATCACCAGCCAGGCGTTCGAGCCAAAACTCGCCGGGTCGAAATGCAGTGCGCCAAAGGCCAGCGACGGCAGCACCATCCAGATCAGCGGCGAGGCAAAACGCGCGGCAAGCTGGCTCTGGAGATAGCCGCGAAACACCAGTTCCTCGGCAAAGACCTGCAGAAAGAGGCCGATGAGCGCCAGCGGCAGGAACGCGGCCCATCGTCCCAGGTCAAGATTCGGCACCGGCTCGATCGACTCTGGCATCGGGATCAACAGGACCACGCCATAGAGCAGGATCATCGCAACCAGCGCACGGGTGAACTGGCGGGCGGCCGGGCGAAGGGGGCCGATCACGCCGATCAGCCCGCGCTTGTGCACAAGGCGCAGGATGATCGCCAAGGCTACGATCAAAGAGCCGAAGGTCAGCAGATTGATCAGAACGCCTTCGGGGCTGGTGGCCTTGGCGACGCTGGGGGAAATGCGCGCCCAGGCTTCGCTGCCAAAGACGATGGGCAACAGGCTGGCATAGCCAAAGCTGAGCCCCAGAAAGAGCGGCACACCAATCGCAATGCCGATCACCAGACGGTGCAGGCTGGCCGTGGCGCGGGCGGGGGCAACGAGGATTTCATGGGCGCTGTAACGCATGGCGCGCACGCTATAGGCGGGCGGGCGGGGTTGCAATCGGCTTGCCCCCGCCGCGCCGCTGGCCTAGACCGATTTCAAGCAAATTCGGGAGGCTCTTCATGACCAAGTTCGACAAATCCAGACTGCCCAGCCGGTATGTAACCGAAGGCCCCGAGCGCGCGCCGCATCGGTCCTATTACTATGCGATGGGCATGACCGAGGCCGAGATCAATCAGCCTCTGGTCGGCGTGGCGACCTGCTGGAACGAAGCGGCGCCTTGCAACATCGCGCTCAACCGTCAGGCGCAGGCGGTCAAGATGGGCGTGCGCGAGGCGCATGGCACGCCGCGCGAATTCACCACGATCACCGTGACGGACGGGATCGCGATGGGGCACGAGGGGATGCGGTCCTCGCTGGCCTCGCGCGAGGCGATCGCCGATACGGTGGAACTGACGATGCGCGGCCATTGCTATGACGCGCTGGTGGGGCTGGCAGGCTGTGACAAGTCGCTGCCGGGGATGATGATGGCGATGGTGCGGCTCAACGTGCCGTCGGTCTTTATCTATGGCGGCTCGATCCTGCCGGGCAAGGCACCGCAGATGAGCGAGATTCCCGAGGATTTCCGCAATCGCGATCTGACCGTGCAGGACATGTTCGAGGCGGTGGGGCGGCATCAGAACGGCACGATGTCGGTGGCCGCGCTCGAGATGCTTGAACGGGTGGCCTGTCCCTCTGCGGGCGCCTGTGGCGGGCAGTTCACCGCCAACACCATGGCCTGCGTGTCCGAGGCGATCGGTCTGGCGCTGCTCAATTCCTCGGGGATGCCCGCCCCCTATGAGAGCCGCGATCAATACGGTGATGCCTCGGGGCGTGCGGTGATGCACCTGTTGGAGAAAAACATCCGCGCGCGCGACGTGGTGACGCTCAAGGCGCTGGAGAATGCTGCGCGCGTCGTGGCCTGCACCGGGGGCTCGACCAATGCGGGTCTGCATCTGCCGGCGATTGCGCATGAGGCGGGGATTGACTTCTTTCTCCAGGATGTCTGCGAGATCTTCCGCGACACGCCCTATTTCGTCGATCTCAAGCCGGGCGGCAATTATGTGGCCAAGGATCTCTATGATGCGGGCGGGATTCCGGTGGTGATGAAGGAACTGCGCAAGGCGGGCCTCATCCATGAGGACTGCATGACTGCAAGCGGCAGATCCATCGGTGAGGAACTTGATCTCATCGCGCGCGAGGCCGATGGCAAGGTGATCTATCCGATCGAGAATCCGCTGACCAAGACCGGAGGCGTGGTCGGCCTCAAGGGCAATCTCGCCCCGGATGGGGCGATCGTGAAGGTGGCGGGCATCCCGACGCAGCATCAGCGCTTTGTCGGCCCGGCCCGGGTGTTTGAATGCGAGGAGGACGCCTTTGAGGCGGTCAAGGCGCGCGCCTACAAGGAGGGTGAAGTGCTGGTGATCCGCAACGAGGGGCCGGCGGGCGGGCCGGGCATGCGCGAGATGCTGGCGACCACCGCCGCCCTGTCGGGTCAGGGGATGGGCAAGAAGGTGGCGCTGATCACCGATGGCCGCTTTTCGGGTGCGACACGCGGCTTTTGCGTGGGGCATGTCGGGCCCGAGGCGGCGCAGGGCGGGCCGATCGCGCTGATCGCGACGGGCGACATGATCACCATCGACGCCACCACCGGCGAGTTGTCGGTGGATCTGTCGGAGGATGAACTGGAGCAGCGTCGGGCCGCCTGGGCCGGACCGCGCCCGACGATCTATGCCTCGGGAGCTCTCTGGAAATATGCGCAGCTGGTGGGCGAGACCTACAAGGGCGCCGTTACCCATCCGGGGGCGGCTGCCGAACGGCACATCTACATGGACCTCTGAGCAAGGCCCGGCCGAGAACGATTGTTTCCCAATTCAGGTTAATGCTATGGAAAGATGGCAGGGTTCAGATCGGTAGGGTGACGATTTCGGACGGGGCAGGCAGGATGCGGCGCAGATGAGATTGATCGACGGGATGATGCACCGGCTGGCGCTTCGGAAATGGCGCCAGACCGCGCGCACCGCCCCGACCATGCCGCTGTCAGGCCTGCGCCGGAGCCGGGCGCGGGCGCGTTCCCTGTCCCTGGCGTTGCACGATGTGATCTCGGTCGCGGATCATCGGCTGGCCTTGCCGATGATCGGCTCTGGCAGCTTTACCACCCCGCATGGCACGGATTGGTCGTGGCGACCGGAACTGTGGCGCATGCCGCTGGAAACGCCGGGGCTGGCCTCGGTGCCGTCGCGGTCGCGGCTGGGGCGGGAAGTTACCCTGTTTCACGATTGCACCCGCTCTGAACTGTCGCTGCGCCAGCTGCGCAACACCCGGGAGGCCGATCTTGCGCCCTTCGGGCTGAGGATGGACGTGTTTGCCTTTGACGGCTCGTTCCTGTCGCTGGTGCTCGATCTGCCGCAGCAGGCGGTGGACGGGCTCAAGCGGCGGCATCTGATCCGCATGAACACCATCGTGGAACTCGAAAAGCCGCTGGAGATCTTTGCCCGGCTCAACATCCGGCATGGGCCCAACAGCGAACAGATCGTTCGCGAATTGCCGCTGAACACGGAGGCGGTCATGGTCGAATTTGATCTGGCCTATACCAATCTCAACGAAAAGCGGGTCGAGCGCGCCTGGATCGACCTGATCTTCGAGAATCCGCAGATGAGCCAGGTCGTGTTGCGCGATCTGACCTTCAGCCGCCGCCCGCGGGCGGACCTGTGAGAAAGGACCGGCGATGAGCGACTGGACGCTGACCAAGACACGGCTGTTCGAAGGGGTCTGGGAGGGCGTGCTGACCCGCACCGGCGCGGACAGCGCGCAACCCGAAATCGAGGTGACGCATTTGCAAGAGCCGGTCACGGGGGTCACTTTGACGGAAAGCGCGCAGGAGCGGTTCTGGCTGGTCCGTGTGCCGGTGCCGCCGGAACGGATCGCCGACGGAGTGCAGACCTTTGTGATCCGCGACCGGCGGACGGGTGAGGTGCTCGACAGTTTCGCAGTGCTCGCGGGGGACGCTCTGAGCTACGATATTCGCGCGGAAATGGCGCTCTTGCGCGAGGAACTGGACCTCTTGAAGCGCGCGTTTCGGCGGCATTGTCTGGAGACGCTGTAGCGCGCGGCGCTGGTCAGGCGGCTTTGGCCGGGTTAGGCTGGCGATATGGCGCAACTGTTGATCGTCTATCATTCGCGAACGGGTGGCTCCCGGCAAATGGCCACCGCCGCCGCCGACGGTGCGCGCGCCGAGACCATGACCGTGCTGCGGACCGCCGATGTGGCGGGGCCCGAGGATCTGTTGCGGGCCGATGGCTATCTGTTCTGCGCGCCCGAGAACCTGGCGGCGATGTCCGGGCCGATGAAGGACTTCTTCGACCGCTGCTATTATCCGCTTCTGGGGCGGATCGAGGGGCGGCCCTATGCGCAGATGATCTGTGCCGGATCGGATGGCAGCAACGCGGCGCGGCAGATTGCCCGCATCGCGCAGGGCTGGCGTCTGAGGGTGGTGCAGGCGCCGATGATCCTGTGCACCCATGCGCAGACGCCCGAGGCGATTCTGGCGGAAAAGACCATTTCCGAGGCGGATCTTGGACAGTGCCGGGCGCTGGGCGCGGCGCTGGCGGCGGGGCTGGAGATGGGCGCGTTCTGACAGAGGGTGCGGGCAGACCGGGGGGGCAGCTGTGACGCGCGTTTTCTCCGGCCCGAGGCCGTTGGGCGGATTTCCCTTGTGGTGCTCATGCTCTATCCTCCCCGGTCATGGATATTGTTCTGGTCACAACTGTCATTGCCGGCCTCTTCGTCGTCATCGGGGTGGCCGAGCCATTGGCGGCGCGGCTGCGGTTGCCCTACAGCGTCATTCTCGCCAGTCTTGGCAGTCTGATCGGCGCCGGCGCGCTCTTTTTTCTCAAGACCGATCTGACAGATGCGCTCAACCCGGTGGCCGAGGCGATCCTTGGCCTGCCGATCAGGTCCAACGTCTTTCTCTATGTGCTGCTGCCGACCCTGCTGTTTCAGGCGACGCTGGGGATGAATCTGCGCCGGATGCTGGACGACTGGGTGCCGATCCTCGTGCTGGCGGTGGTTGCGGTGGTTGTTTCAACCTTTGTCGTGGGCTATGCGCTCTCGGCGGTGAGCGCGCTGTCGCTGGCGGCCTGTCTGCTGATCGGGGCGATCATCTCGACCACCGACCCTTCGGCGGTGGTGTCGATCTTTCGGTCGATCTCTGCCCCCCGCCGTCTGACGCGGATCATCGAGGGTGAGAGCCTGCTCAATGATGCGGCGGCGATCGCGCTGTTTGGCCTGTTCATGGGCTTTGTCATGCTGGGCGTGCCGGATCCGTCCCTGGGCGCGGCGCTGGCGGAGTTTCCGGTTCTCATTGCCGGCGGGGTGCTGACCGGCTGGATCGCGGCGCGGCTGGCGGTCTGGCTGATGGCGCGGTTCGTGCGGCATGAGCGGGCACAGATGACGATCTCTGTCGCCCTGCCCTATCTGGCCTATATCGTCGCCGAACAGAGCATCGGCGCCTCGGGCGTGATCGCCGTGGTGGTGGCGGGGATGACCGCCAACCTGACCGCACCGGGGCGGTTGCCGCCGCAGGTCTGGACCAATCTGCGCGAGATCTGGGAGCTTCTGGCGCATTGGGCCGGGGCGCTGATCTTCATTCTGGCGGCGCTGCTCATTCCGCGGCTTCTGGAAGAGGTGCGCCTGTCGGATTTCGCGCTGATCGGGATGGTGATCCTGGCGGCGATTGCGGCACGGATCGTGATCCTGTTCGGGCTACTGCCGATTCTGAGCCGGATGCATCTCTCGCCGGTGGTCGAGCGGCCCTATCGCATCGCGATCCTGTGGGGGGGATTGCGCGGTGCGGTCACGCTGGCGCTGGCGCTGGCGGTGACGGAGAGCTTTCGGGTGCCGATCGAGGTCAAGCGGCTGGTGGGGATTCTGGCCACCGGGTTCACGCTCTTCACGCTCTTTGCGCAGGGCACGACGCTTCGATGGGTGATCGGGCGGCTGGGGCTGGACCGTCTGTCGCCGATCGATCAGGCGCTCAGCAATCAGGTGGTCGCCGTGGCGTTGCAGACCGTGCGCGAGGATGTCGCGCGCACCGCCGAGGACTATGATCTGACCCGCGACATCGTGCGCAGCGAGGCCAAGCGCGCGGCGGGGCGGCTGGACGGCGCGGTCAAGGCGGCGGAAGAGGGCGCCGAAATCCTCGACCGCGAGCGCATCACGCTGGGCCTGATCGCGCTGGCCGGGGCCGAGCGCGAGGCGATCATCGAAAAGGTGCAGGAGCGCACCGTCTCGGCGCGGCTGGCCGAACAGCTTTTGTCCGATGCCGACCGGCTGATCGAGGCGACGCGCAATGGCGGGCGCAATGGCTATCGCCGCGCGGCGAACGAGAGTGTCGGCTATGGGCGCATGTTCCGCATCGCCGCCCGGCTGCACAACCGTCTCGGGATTTCCCGTCCGCTGGCTAGGATGATGGCGGACCGGTTCGAGATCCTGCTGTCACAGGGGCTGATCCTGCGCGATCTGGGCGGGTTCATCGACGGACGCATCCGGCGGATTCACGGGCGGCGGGTGGCCGATCTCCTGCACGAATTGCTGGCGCGGCGGGTCGAGGCACTGGAGACAGCACTTGAGGGGTTGCGCCTGCAATATCCGGGCTATGCCGAGGAACTGGAGCGCCGGTTCATCCGCCGCACCGCGCTGCGGCTGGAGGACCGCGAATATGGGTCCATGCGCGAGGACGGCCTGATCGGGCCAGAGCTTTATATGGCATTGACTCAGGATATCGCCCGCCGCCGATCAGAGGCCGAGCAGCGGCCCAAGCTCGATCTCGCCTTGCAGCGCGCCGAATTGGTGCAGCAGTTCCCGCTTTTTACCGGGCTTGATCCGACGGCGCTCAAGCGGCTGTCGAAGGCGTTGAGCACGCGCTATGTGGATGCGGGTGAGATCGTCATCCGCAAGGATATGGCCCCCAAGAGCGTGTTCTTCATCGCCTCTGGCGCGGTTGAGGTGGAAAGTGCCGGGCTGACGTGGCGGCTGGGGCGCGGCGAGATGTTCGGGCAGATGGCAATCCTGATGCAAAAGCCGCGCCGGACCGAAGTCCGGGCAATCGCACCATCGACGTTGCTGGTGCTGAACGAGGTCAAGTTCCGCAAGCTGTTGCGGCGCAGTACCGCGTTGCAAGCCGCGGTGCGCGCCAGTGCGGAACGGCGCGGACTATCGGCGGACGCGCTTCTTGCCGATGTGCAAATGACCGACGGAGCGGCGCAACCGGGCTAATCAGAGGCTGGCGGGGCGGGCAGGATCGCGGGATCGGTTTCGGGGGCAAGCTCCTCGAAGTCGAAATTGTCGAGGCGACGCGCCCGGCGCCCGGCCTTGTCGGCGGAAATCTTGATCTCGGAGATATCCGACGCGGCCTGATGAAAATGCCGGTCGAGATTCTCGACCCGGTTGCCGAGGCGTTCGACATCGGCAAAGAGCAGCCCCAGTTCGCGGCGGATCGCGCCCGCCTGTTCGCGCATCCTGGCATCCTTGAGAATGGCGCGCATGGTGTTGAGCGTCGCCATGCAGGTGGTGGGCGAGACGATCCAGACGCGGGCGGCAAAGCCGTCGCGCACCAGTTCGGGAAAGTTGGCGTGCAATTCGGCATAGACCGCCTCGGAGGGCAGGAACATCAGCGCGCCATCGGCGGTCTCGCCCTCGAGGATGTATTTCTCGGAAATGTCGCGGATGTGTTTCTTGACCGCGATGCGCATCGCCTTGGCCGCCTCGTTCACCTCCCAGTCTGTCTTGGCGCGGCGCAGGGCCTCGTAGGCCTCGAGCGGAAACTTGCTGTCGATGCAGATCGGACCCGGCGGATTGGGCAGGTGGATGAGGCAATCGGCGCGTTTTCCATTCGAAAGCGTATGTTGCAGGCTGTAGCTGTCCGAGGGCAGCGCCTTGGTCACGATATCGGTAAGCTGGATCTCTCCAAAGGCGCCGCGCGTCTGTTTGTTCGAGAGGATATCCTGAAGCGACAGGACATCGCCCGAAAGCTTGGTGATGTTGTCCTGCGCCTTGTCGATGGCTTGCAGGCGCTGTTGCAGGTCGCCAAGCGACTGTGCGGTCCGGCGGGCGGAACCGGAGAGGTTTTCGGACATCTGGTTTGCCACTTCCGAGAGCCGTTTCTCCATCAGGTGCAAGAGATGCGATTGCGCTGCCGCCTGCGCCTCTGAGACATGGTTGAGACCGCCGGCAAGCTGGTGTTGGCCGTCGCTAAGACCTTGAACACGCTGGCCAAGCTGGCCGACCTGATAGGCCAGAGGTTCGGCCATGCGGGCCGAATGGGCAGAGGCGCGCACCGCCATGATGAGCAGGATGAGGATCAGCAGAATCAGTCCCGCCCCGATCAGGACAGCGAGGGTCAGCGGATCGTCGAGCGCGTAACTGTTGGAGCCGATCTGGATCATGTGCGGCCAAACAGACGTTCGATATCCGAGAGTGCGAGCGCGATATGGGTGGGGCGGCCATGGTTGCATTGGCCGGACAGCGGTGTGCGCTCCATCTCGCGCAGAAGGGCATTCATTTCATCCGCCGACATCCGACGGCCAGAGCGCACCGAGCCGTGGCAGGCAACGCGCGACAGGATCGCATCAATACGGTTGCGTATTGTCTCGCTGTCACCCTGATCGCCTAGCTCGTCGAGGATGTCGCGCAGCAGGACAGCGGGGTTGACCGGCCCCAGGATCGCCGGGGTTTCGCGCACCGCGATGCTGCCCGCGCCGAAGGGTTCGACGATGAGCCCCAGGGTGGCGAGATCCTCCGCGTGCTCAATCAAGAGGGCATGATCGCTGTCGGAGAGCGCGACGATCTCGGGGATGAGAAGGGCCTGAGAGGCGATCCCGGTCCCTGCCATCTGCGCCTTGAGGCGCTCATAGACGAGGCGTTCATGGGCGGCGTGCTGATCGACGATGATGATGCCGGTTTCCGTCTGGGCGATGATGTAATTCTCGTGGATCTGCGCACGGGCCGCGCCAAGGGGCCGGGCGGTGACTGGATCGTCGGAGTCTGTCGTGGCCTCGACGCGGGCGCTGTAGGGCGGGGGCATTTCCGCGAAACCGGGAGACTGCACCTGATAGGCAATCGCCCGATCGAGGGCCGAGGGACGGTCCATCTGGTAGGGACGGGCCGGGCCAGCCTCGGGCCGGAACGCGCCAAGCGTGGCCCCGCCGACAGTGCTCGCGGCGCGATGCCCGGCCTCGGCAAGGGCGTGGCGCAGCCCGGAGACGATGAGGCCGCGCGCGAGGCCGGGATCACGAAAGCGGACCTCGGACTTGGCGGGGTGGACGTTGACATCGACAAGTGTCGGGTCGCAGTCGAGAAAGAGCGCCGCCGCCGGGTGGCGGTCACGCGCCAGCACGTCGCTATAGGCGGCGCGCAGCGCGCCCGTCAGCATCCGGTCACGCACCGGGCGGCCATTGACGAAGAGATATTGCGCGATGGCCGCACCGCGCGAATAGGTCGGCAGGGCGGCATAGCCCGACAGGTGCAGACCGTCGCGGGTGGCGTCGAGGCGCAGTGCATTGTCGGCAAAGTCCCGGCCAAGGATGCGGGACAGGCGCGCGTGCAACGCAGCGCTTGCATCGCCGGTTTCCGCCTCGGCGCGCAGGGTGACGCGGCCCTCGCCACCGCCCGAGACATCGCGCAGGATGAAGCCCGCGAAGGGGGCCGCCATGGCGAGCCGTCTGACGGTGTCGGTGATCGCCTGCGCCTCGGCCCGCTCAGAACGCATGAACTTGAGCCGCGCGGGCGTGGCGTAGAAGAGATCGCGCAGGGTGACGATGGTGCCGGCGCTCAGCGCGGCGGGACGGACCGCGCCCATCTTTCCGCCCGCGACGGTGATCTCGCCCGCGTCATGCCCCGGCGCGCGCGACAGGATCGTGAGGCGACCCACGGCCCCGAGCGAGGGCAGCGCCTCGCCGCGAAAGCCGAAGCTGTGGATGTTGAGCAGGTCCGAGCCGTCGATTTTCGACGTGGCGTGGCGGGCCAGCGCCAGCGGCAGTTGATCGGGGGGGATCCCGCAGCCGTCATCGCTCACGCGGATCAGCGTCTTGCCACCATCGGCATAGGCGATCTCGATCCGGCGCGCCCCGGCATCAAGCGCGTTTTCCACCAGCTCCTTGATCGCAGAGGCGGGCCGCTCGACCACCTCACCGGCGGCAATGCGGTTGATGGCCGCCTCATCAAGCTGCCGGATTCGGGGGTAATCAGCGCTTATGTTGGGGGTCGGGCTGTTCATGCCGCAAAACTTAGCATGATCCGGGGCGATTCTGCCAGAGAGACCGTGGCCGCGCGGGACAAGTAAAAGCCCGGGCGCGAACGCCCGGGCCTCTCTCCAAGAGCATCAGGAAGAGGAGAGATTAGCCCTTGGAGAATTCCGGATAGGCCTCCATGCCAAGTTCGGCCACATCGAGCCCCTTGATCTCGTCCTCTTCGCTGACGCGCAGGCCCATGACGGCCTTGAGGATCAGCCACACGATCCCCGACGCGACCGAAACAAAGGCGCCGACGATCACAATCGAGAGGAGCTGAGTGCCAAAGCTCGCATCCGAATTGGTCAGCGGCACAGCGAGCGTGCCCCAGATGCCGGCACAGAGGTGCACCGGGATCGCACCGACCACGTCGTCGATCTTGAGCTTGTCAAGGAAAGGCACGGCAAAGACCACGATCACGCCGCCCACGGCGCCGATCAGAGTGGCCGAAACCAGCGAGGGCGTCAGCGGCTCTGCGGTGATCGCGACCAGCCCTGCAAGCGCGCCGTTGAGGATCATCGTGAGGTCGGGCTTTTTGTAGAGGAGTTGCGTCAGAATCATTGCCGCCACTGACCCGGCCGCGGCGGCGGTGTTGGTGTTGGCGAATATCCGGCTGATATCGGCCACGTTTCCAGCGGTGTCCATGTAGAGTTGCGAGCCGCCGTTGAAGCCGAACCAGCCCATCCACAGGATGAAGGTGCCAAGGGTTGCCAGCGTCAGATTCGAGCCCGGAAAAGGGGTCACGCGCCCGTCCTTTGCATATTTACCGATCCTTGGTCCAAGGATGATGGCCCCGGTCAAGGCCGCCCAGCCACCGACGGAATGCACCACCGTCGAGCCTGCGAAATCAAGAAAGCCCATCTCGTTCAGAAAACCGCCGCCCCATTTCCAGCTGGCTTGCACCGGATAGATTACTGCGGTCAGCACGATGGTGAAGACCAGGAAGGGCCAGAGCTTGATGCGTTCCGCGAGGGCACCGGAGACGATCGAAGCGGTGGCGGCGCAGAACATCAGTTGAAAGAAGAAATCCGAGCCGGCCGACGCATAGGTCAGGTCCGGCTCCGCGCCGGTCAGGCCCACCGGTTCGAGGGAAGTGATTGCAAAAGCGCCCAGAACGTTCGTGATGGTCCAGCCATCGCCGGGATACATCAAGTTGTAGCCCAGAATGTAGTAAAAGAGCGAAGCCATGGAGAACAGCACCACGTTCTTGGTCAACTGCATGGTGACATTCTTCGAGCGCACCAGCCCCGCCTCGAGCATGGCGAAGCCTGCCGCCATCCAGAACACCAGAAAACCGGTCACCAGAAACATGAAGGTGGTGAAGATGAAGCCGATATCGCCATTCGGCGGCGTGGTATCGGCCTCTTGCGCGAGGCCGAGTTGAGGCAGCGCGATGAGCGTTGCGGCAAGGCCGAGTTTCAGTATCGAATTCATTGGTCTGTCCTTTCCCTGCGCGCTCAGAGCGCGTCCTCGTTGGTTTCGCCGGTGCGCACCCGCACGGCCTGCTGGATGTCGAGCACGAAGATCTTGCCGTCGCCGATCTTGCCGGTGCGGGCGGTCTTGGTGATGGTCTCGACCACCTGATCGGCCATGCCGGAGGATATGGCGATTTCCAGTTTGACCTTGGGCACGAAGTTGACGGCGTATTCGGCACCGCGATAGATCTCGGTATGCCCGGATTGCGAGCCAAAGCCCTTGATTTCCGTGACCATCATGCCGCGCACGCCGATATCGGTCAGCGCCTCGCGCACCTCTTCCAGCTTGAATGGCTTGATCGTTGCGATAATGAGTTTCACGTCTGCCCCCTTTGAATTGTGGTGTCCGAGCGCATTGTTTGCACATGCAGAAAAATAGGTCGGCGCAGAGTCTGAAAGGCCGAATGGCAAATTTTGCGGGCAATCACGAGACAGAATGATTAATTTTTAAGCAATGCTTGACGAATGTCTAATTTATAGGCGCAATAGAAAGTGAAACCAACGGCGTCGGGGTCTCTACATTTCCCGGTGAGCAGGGTAGAGTTGCGCCAAGAAACAGGTCCGGGCAGGACGAGCATGAGCATTTCAGGACGCGGGAAACCGCCATTGGTGGCCCCCAAACGCGCGCGCCCTGCGGCGGCCAAACCCGCGCGAAAGGCCAAGACCAAGACCGCGCAGCGGTCCCGCACGCGGTCGCGCAATCCGATCGTGCGGTTCCTTGGCGCCATCCTGCGCTGGGTGTTGCGGCTGATCTGGGGGATCGGTTGGCGGGTGAGCGCGGCGGTGGCGCTGGTTGTGGGGGTGGCGGTGGCCTATACCTACACGACGCTGCCCGACTACAAGACGCTGATCGACGGGCGCGCGCGCGGGTCGGTCACGCTCTTGGACAGCAACGGCGATGTCTTTGCCTGGCGCGGCGATCATTTTGGCGGAGCTGTGACCAGCGAGAAGGTCAGCAAGCATCTCAGGAATGCCGTGATCGCCACCGAGGATCGCCGTTTCTATCTCCATCCGGGCGTCGATCCCATCGGCATCGTGAGTGCGATTCGCATCAACCTTGGCGAAGGGCGCGGTCCGCTGTCGGGCAATGGCGGCTCGACCATCACGCAGCAAACGGCCAAGCTCTTGTGTTTCGGCATCGCCTTTGACCCGAACCAATGGAAGAACGAGGCCGACTATATCGCCGATTGCCGCCGCACCTCGCTCTGGCGCAAGGCCAAGGAGGCGATCTATGCGCTGGCGATGGAGGCGAAATTCAGCAAGGACCAGATCCTGTCGGTTTATCTCAACCGGGCCTATCTGGGCGGTGGGGCCTATGGTGCCGAAGCCGCGGCGCAGCGCTATTTCGGCAAATCGGCCGCCAGTCTGAACGCCGCCGAGGGGGCGATGATCGCGGGGCTGTTGACCGCGCCCTCGACGCTGGCGCCCACCGCCAATCTGGCGCGCTCGCAGAACCGCGCCAATGTGGTGATCGGCCTGATGCGCCGTCAGGGCTATCTGAGCGATACCGAAGCGGCGCTTGCGCTGGCCAATCCGGCAGTTCTGTCGGAGGCGGCAGAGCGCCAGGCTGGCGGCTATTTCGCCGATTGGGTGATGGCGTCGGGACCGGAATTCTTTACCCGTGACACGACCGAGGATGTGATCATCCGCACCACGCTGGATCAGCGGATCCAGACCGCCGCCGAAGAGGCGATGCGCTACATTTTCAAGAACAAGGTGAGCGAAGGCTCCAAGGCGCAGGCCGCCATTATCGTGATGTCGGCGGATGGGGCGGTGCGCGCGATGGTGGGCGGGCGCGACACCCGCGTCGTCGGCGCGTTCAACCGCGCGACCCAGGCCAAGCGACAGACCGGATCGGCGTTCAAGCCCTTTGTCTATGCTGCGGCATTGGATCTTGGCCATTCCGCCGAGTCGACCGTGGTGGATGAACCCTATTGCCTGAACATCCCCGGATCGGGGCGCTGGTGCCCGGAGAATTACAGCCGGGAATTCAAGGGGCGTGTCACCCTGACACAGGCCCTCGCGCAATCGCTGAACATCCCGGCGGTCAAGGTCTCCGAGAGCGTTGGCCGCGATGTGGTGCGCAAGGTGGCCAGCGAGTTCGGCATCGAGAGCGATCTCGCCGCCGGACCGGCGCTGGCGCTCGGAGCCTCGGAAAGCACCCTGATCGAGATGACCGGGGCCTATGCAGGGATTCTCAATGGCGGCTCGTCGGTCACGCCTTATGGTCTGGTGGAGCTGAAACTGCTGGGTGAGAAGGAGCCGCTGATGGGCAGCGGCGGTGGCATCGGAGAGCGCGTGATCCAGGAACGCTCGGCGCGCGAGTTGACCTATATGATGACCCAGGTTCTGGAAAAGGGCACCGGCGGCCGCGCCCGGCTGCCGGGGCGCGAGGCCGCGGGCAAGACCGGCACGACGCAGGCCGCGCGCGATGCGTGGTTTCTGGGCTTTACGGCCGATTATGTCGCGGGCGTCTGGATGGGCTATGACGACAACACGCCGCTCAAGGGCGTCACCGGTGGCGGATTGCCCGCCGAGATCTGGCAGGAGACGATGCTGCGCGTGCATGAAGGTTTGCCCGCCAAGCCGTTACCGATGCAGCGTCCGGCGCCACGCCCCGAACCGATGCAGCCGCTGCCGCAACGTCGTGTGCCGCAATCGGGCGGGAATCCCATCGAGAATATCTTGCGCGGTCTGTTCGGGATGAACTGATGCGGGCGTCGCGAGCGGATCCTGCTCTGCGCGCGCTCAACCCCCGCGCTTGATGTCCTCGATCAGCGCGTTGATGTCGCCGTTGCGTCGGTCGAGCATTGCGCCGATTTCGGTGCGCTCGCTCAGGCGCAGGCTGATCCCCTCGATGATCATGTCAAAGAACAGATCCTTGCCAGAGCGGTCGGAGACCAGAAAGCTGACCTCGAAAGGCGATTGGCCACGCAGATAAGCGGTGGATTTCACCTCGTGCCAGGATTTCACCTGCCTGACGGTGTTGACCTCGATCCGGCCACCAACGAATTCGTTGAACCGCTTGCCGTATTTGCGCGCGATATAGCCCTGAAAGGCTGCGGTGTAGGCCTTCAGCTGCGCGGCAGAGGCGCGGTTGGCATCGGCGCCCAGCGTCGAGCGGGCGATGATGCTGACATCGGCGTAACGGGTAAAGATACGCTCGAAATCGCTGATCATGCGCGACAGCGGCTGGCCAGAGGAGATGACACGGTTGATGTCACTCACCACCTGATCGATCAGGGTGCGCGCGCGATTGTCGTCCAGAGCCAGAGCCGGGCGGCTGGCAAGGCTCAGCGCCACAGCGGCGACGCTGGCGCCCAGAACGCGACGACGTGTCAGATTACTCGGCATTGGGATCCTCCAGAGCGGCCGGACCGGATAGGGTGTCATAAGGATCAATATAGTTCGCACTGGCCGTCCCGCCCAGACTGAACCGGCGATTTTGCAGGTAGATCGAGCGCGCCTGCGCGTAACTGTCTGCGCTCTCATACAGAATCTGGTCGATGGTTTCCGAGAATTTCTCGCGGTTCGACAGGCCCGCGCCGACGCCTGCGACGGTCCCGACCAGGTTCTCGGGCGAATCGAGGATATAGGTCAGCGGATTGGTAAAGACATCCACGACGATGCCCCAGGTGTCGCGTTGGGTCGAGGGGCCAAGCAGGGGCAGTACGACATAGGCCCCCTCGCGCGCGCCCCAGACATGCAGCGTTTCACCGAAATCGGTATTGGTCGGCGCCGCCATGCCCATTTCGCTGGCCGGGTCAAATGCGCCGCCAAGGCCGACGGTGGTGTTGACGATAAAGCGCGCGCTGTCGTGAAACGCGCCGCGCATGTTGAGTTGCAGGATGTTGTTGACGATATCACTCGGCAACGAGAGATTGCGCGAAACGCGCACGATAACGGTTTCGATATCGTCCGGAATTACGGCGGTGTAGCCTCTTGACACCGGACGGACAACGGATCGGTCGAGACCGCGATTGAACTCGTGCATCTGTCGATTGTTGCGTTCGTAGGGATCGAAAATGTCCTTGCTGGCCACGGAAGAGTCCGGGCGCGCGCAGGCCGCGAGCACGATCAGCCCGACGAGACCGGTCGCGCGGGGGATATGACGGAAGAGGGAAGACAGGACAGGCACCACCAGAAGAAATCCATTAAAGAAGCGTTTCGCACTCAACATATACGATCTGGACCGCAAACCTAGCGGGCCGCACCCGGAGTTTGCTGGCCTGTGGCACAATGGTGACATAGCCTTGCGGTCATTGAAAGCCCTAAAATTGCAGGATTTTTCGTCAAGACCCGTGGTCCGCGTGCCCGATTGAAGGGTTGAAGCCCGGCGCCGGGATCACGCAGATTTGTGCGCTTCCGGCCGGTTTGGCTCTGTCTCGCGCGGGCTGGAGGTGGTCGAGGATCGGCATCGGCGGGGCGGCGTGGTTTTTGATTTCATTCCCTCCGGGCAGCGGCTAGTTTCGGCGCGACAGACAGGAAATCGGGAGATGTGGCGATGAGCCAATTCGAGAAGAAACTTGCCGAGATGGGTGTGATCCTGCCCACGGCGCCTGCGCCCGCAGCCAATTATGTGCCCTATGTTCAGGCCGGTGACTTGCTCTATGTGTCGGGTCAGATTGCCAAGGGCGAGGCGGGCCTGATCACCGGAAAACTCGGGGCCGACATGGATGTTGCGGCCGGTGCCGAGGCCGCCAAGGCCTGCGCCATCGCGCTTCTGGCACAGGTCAAGGCGGCCTGCGATGGCGATCTTGACCGACTGGTGCGGGTGGTGAAACTGACCGGCTTTGTCAATTCGACGCCGGAGTTCACCGAACAGCCGCAGGTCATCAATGGCGCCTCGGACTTTCTTGGCATGGCACTGGGTGCAGCGGGCAAGCACGCCCGCGCGGCAGTCTCTGCCGCAGCCCTGCCCTTTGGCGTCGCGGTCGAGATCGACGGGGTGTTTCAGATCAGATGAGCGCCCTGGCAGAAGGATTTCGCCGGGTGCCGCTGGCACACCGGGGATTGCATGATGTGACGAAAGGGCGGCCCGAGAATTCGCGCGCGGGCCTCCGCGCGGCGATTGCGGCGGGCTATGGCATCGAGATCGACCTGCAACTCAGCCGAGACGGGCGGGCGATGGTTTTTCACGACGACAATCTCGATCGGCTGACGATGGAAAAGGGCCCGGTGCGGCAACGCGATGCGGCCGATCTCGCGGCAATCCCGCTGCGCGGCGGCAGTGAAGGTATCCCGGACTTTGCCGAGAGTCTCGCGCTGGTGGCCGGGCGGGTGCCGCTGCTGGTGGAACTCAAGGATCAGCAGGGCCAGATGGGCCCGACCGATGGCGCGCTCGAACGCGTCGCGGCCGCCTGTCTGGCGGATTATGCCGGGCCGGTGGCGGTGATGTCCTTCAACCCGCATATGATCGCGCGGATGGCTGATCTTGCCCCGGACGTGGCGCGCGGGATCGTGACCTGTGGCTATCGCGCCGAGGATTGGCCCACTCTGCCGCCCGAGAGTCGCGACCGGCTGCGCGCGATTCCCGATTATGCCGCGACGGGATCGGTCTTCGTCAGCCATGACATTGCCGATCTCGATCGACCGAGGCTTGCAGACCTGCGCGCGGAGGGGGCAACATTGCTCTGCTGGACGGTGCGCTCGGCCAAAGCCGAGGCCGCGGCGCGCAGGGTGGCCGACAACATCACCTTCGAGCGATATCTGCCCGCGATCCCGGCTTGATCCGCGCCGCGCGCGGCACAGATTGAGCGCAGGGCAGACGGGACGGGGCCGATGACGCAGAGCGCACTCACCATCACATTGCACGAGAGCCTGGCCGAGATCGGTGCCGCCGACTGGGACGCCTGCGCCTGCCCCGAGGCGATGGCGGGCGGGCGGCCCGAGGATCCGTTCACCACCTATCGCTTTCTCAAGGCGCTGGAGGACAGCCATTCGGTGGGCACTGGCACCGGCTGGATGCCGCGCTATCCGAGCGTGCAGCAGGGCGCCGACCTGATCGCCTGCGCACCGCTTTACCTCAAGTCCCACAGCCAGGGCGAATACATCTTCGACCACAACTGGGCGCAGGCCTACGAGCGGGCGGGCGGGCGGTATTATCCGAAACTGCAGATCGCGGTGCCCTTCACGCCGGTGACTGGGCGGCGGTTGCTGACGCGACCGGGCTTCGAGACGGTGGGGCGCGCGGCGCTGATGCAGGGCGCGGTCGAACTGGCCGAGCGCGGCGGGCTCTCGTCGCTGCATCTCACCTTCTGCACCGAAGCCGAGGTTGTGGCGGGCACCGCTCTGGGCCTGATGGCGCGACGCTCGCAGCAATATCATTGGGTCAATCGCGGCTACGCGGATTTCGAGGCGTTTCTGGGCGATCTCTCGTCGCGCAAGCGCAAGGCGATCCGCAAGGAGCGCGCCCGCGCGCAGGGTTTTGGCGGCGAGATCGTGACGCTGACCGGCGATCAGATCCAGCTCGCGCATTGGGACGCGATCTGGACTTTCTATCAGGACACCGGCGCGCGCAAATGGGGCACGCCCTATCTCACGCGGGCCTTCTTTGATCTTGCGCAGGAGCGCTTGCGCGACGATATCGTCCTGGTGCTGGCGCTACGCGACGGGCACCCGGTGGCGGGGGCGATGAACCTGATCGGGGCCTCGGCGCTTTATGGCCGCTACTGGGGCTGCATCGAGGATCACCCCTGCCTGCATTTCGAATTGTGCTATTACCGGGCGATCGAGTTTGCGATCGAACGGCGGCTGCGCCGTGTCGAGGCCGGCGCGCAGGGCGAGCACAAGCTGGCGCGTGGCTATCTGCCGGTGCCGATGCACTCGCTGCATTGGCTCCGCGATCCGGGCTTTGCCGAGGCGGTCGCGCACTATCTGGAGGCCGAGCGCGCCGCCGTGGATCAGGATATCGAGATCCTGACCACTTACGGACCGTTCCGAAAGACCGACATGGAGGATCACGAATGAGCGAACATCTGAGCGATATTGCCCGGCAGACCACGCTGGGCCCCTTGCTGGAGAGCGGCTGGAGCGTCGATGAGACCCGCGATGCGATCTCCAAGGAATTCACCTTCAACGATTTCATCGAAGCCTTCGGGTTCATGACTCGCGCCGCGATCTGGGCCGAGAAATGGAACCATCACCCCGAATGGTTCAACGTCTACAACCGGGTGCAGGTCACGCTCACGACACATGATGTCGGCGGCTTGAGTGCGCTTGATGTCAAGCTCGCGCGCAAGATGGATGGATTGGCGGGCTGAGGGGCCGGATTTGAGTATTTCAAGAACGATGAAGCGCAAAGGGTGTGCTTTCATTGTTCCCGAAATACTCCGGGGAGCGCGAGGGGCTGGCCCCTCGCACCGTTCAGATCGCCGCAAGAATGGATTCGCCTGCCGTCACCTCGCAGGTGCTGGGGCTTTCTTCGGCGTGAAACACCTTGACGACACCGTTTTCTGCATAAAGCGCATAGCGCTTGGACCGGCCGAAGAGGCCTGCGGGGGGCGCGTCGAACGCCATGCCGATGGCCTTGGTAAAGACGCTCTGCGGATCGGCGAGCATGGTGAGCCCTGCCGCATGTGCCCCCGTGGCTTCGCCCCAAGCCTTCATCACGAAGGGATCGTTGACCGAGAGGCAGATGATTTCATCCACGCCCTTGGCGTCGAACTGCGCCTTGGTGCGTATGAAACTCGGGACATGGGCCGAGGAGCAGGTGGGGGTGTAGGCGCCGGGCAGGGCGAAGATCACCACCTTGCGGCCGGCGGTGAGACTGGTCATCGACACCTCTTCTGGGCCCTTCGCGCCAAGGCGCAGCAGCGTTGCATCGGGCAGTTTGTCGCCAGTGGAAAGAGTCATGGTCGTTCCTTGCTATCAGGGGGTTTCACGATGGAAGTAGATATAGGCAGGTGATAGGCAAGTGACCACGGGAAAGTCGGGAGAGCAAGATGACAGGGGTAGTGGTGATCGGGGCCGGTCAGGCCGGCGCGTCGCTGGTGGCGAAGCTGCGCGGCGAGGGCTACCGGGGGGCGGTCACGCTGATCGGCGACGAACCGGTGCCGCCCTATCAGCGCCCGCCCCTGTCGAAGAGATATCTCCTCGGCGAGATGGCGCTGGAGCGGCTCTATCTGCGGCCCGCGAGTTACTATGCCGAAGCCGGGATTGATCTGCGGCTGGGCTGCCCTGTCACCGCGATCGACCGGACGGCGCGCAAGGTGGTGCTGGGCGCGGCGCAACTGGGCTATGACACGCTCGTTCTGGCCACCGGATCGCGACCGCGCCGCCTGCCCGCTGCCATCGGCGGCGATCTTGGGGCGGTGCATGTGGTGCGCAGCCTAGCGGATGTGGATGCCATGGCGCCGGGATTCGTGCCGGGGGCGCGCGTGCTGATCGTGGGTGGCGGCTATATCGGGCTCGAGGCGGCAGCGGTGGCGGCGATGCGCGGCATGAAGGTGGTGCTCGTGGAGATGGCCGAGCGCATCCTGCAACGCGTCGCCGCACGCGAGACCTCGGACTATTTCCGCGCGCTGCATGTGCGCCACGGGGTCGAGATCCGCGAGGGTCTGGGGCTCGAGCGGCTGTTGGGCGAGGGGAAGGTGCGCGGTGCGCGGCTCTCGGACGGCACCGAGATCGGCGTGGATATGGTGATCGTGGGCGTCGGCATCCTCCCCGACACCGCGCTGGCCGAGTCGGCGGGACTGGCCATCGACAACGGCATTGCCGTGGACGGGCTGGGGCGCAGCTCCGATCCGGCGATCTGGGCGGCGGGCGATTGCGCCTCCTTTCCCTATCGGGGCGGACGGCTGCGTCTGGAAAGCGTGCCCAATGCCATCGACATGGCCGAATGCGTGGCGGGCAACATCATGGGAGCGGGCGTCCCCTATCTGCCAAAGCCCTGGTTCTGGTCGGATCAGTATGACGTCAAGCTGCAGATCGCCGGTCTGGGCAGCGGACATGACCGGATCGTCACGCGCGACGCGGGGGATTCGGTGTCGTTCTGGTATTATGCGGGCGACCGGTTGCTGGCTGTCGATGCGATGAACGATCCGCGCGCCTATATGGTGGGCAAGCGGCTGATCGAGGCGGGGATGAGCGCCGACCCGGCGATCGTGGTGGATGCCCGGGTCGATCTGAAGGCGTTGCTCCGGTCGTGAGGATCATCGGCGGGGCGCATCGCGGGCGGGCGCTCGCCGTTCTTGGCAAGGGCGATGCGGCGGCGCATCTGCGCCCCACCTCCGATCGGGTGCGCGAGGCAGTCTTTAACGTGCTGGCGGGGGGCTATGGCGATCCTGTCCGTGAAGCGCAGGTGCTCGATCTCTTTGCCGGCACCGGCGCGCTCGGGCTCGAGGCACTGTCGCGGGGCGCGGCGCGGGCGATCTTCATCGAGAACGGGCGCAAGGCGCTCTCCGTGCTGCGGCAGAATGTCGGGCTCTGCCGGGCAGAGGAGCAGGCGCGGATCTTTCCAGTGGATGCGCGCAGGCCGGGGGTCAATCCAGCTGTGCCGCATGATCTGGTCTTTCTCGACCCGCCCTATGGCAAGGGGTTGGGCGAGCTGGCGCTCGCGGCGGCGCTGTTAGGGGGCTGGATCGCCGAGAGGGCGCTGATCGTCTGGGAGGAGAGCGCCGCGATCACCCCGCCCGAGGGTCTGCGCCTGATCGAGGAACGGCGCTATGGTGATACGATGATCCGCTTCCTCGAACGGCGCTGACGTCGGGCGCCGACCCTACCCCTTCATCAACTCCGGCAAGTCCCCCGTCAGCCCCGCCGCCTCGCGGATGAAACCCCGCCGAAGCCCCGGCATGTGGCTGACAGCCCCCATGCCAAGGTCGCGGGCAACCCGCAAAAGCGGATTGTCGTTGGAGAAAAGCCGGTTGGTGAGATCGGTGGCCAACGCAAGCGTTGCGGTATCAAAACGCCGCCACTGCTGGTAGCGGGCGAGCACGTCAGGGGCGGCGATATCCTCGCCGCGCCGGGTGCCCTCTCCCAGAACCTGCGCCAGGGCTGCGACATCGCGCAGCCCGGCATTGAGCCCCTGCCCGGCGATCGGGTGCATTCCATGTGCGGCATCGCCGATGAGCGCCAGCCGGTCGGCAACAAAACTGTTGGCGACCGTCAGGTTGAGCGGATAAGTGAAGCGTTTGCCGCTGAGCCGGATCGCACCCAGAAAATCGCCGAAGCGAGGACGCAGGACTTCGATGAAATCGGCGTCCGGCAGGGTTGCGAAGCGCGCGGCGGTCTCCTCTGTCTCGCTCCAGACGATGGAGCTCACATTGCCGGGCAGCGGCAGGATGGCGAGCGGGCCGGGCGGCATGAAGAACTGATGCGCGATGCCGTGATGCGGCAGGTCATGTTCGATCGCAGCGACAAGTGCTGTCTGCCCGTAGCCCCAGCCGGTGCGCCGGATGCCCGCCCGCGCCGCGGTGCCCGAGGCGCGCCCGTCGGCGCCCACCAGAAGCCGCCCACGCCGCACCTGGCCCGAGGCGAGCGTCACCGAGACCGCCGCACCATCGGACTCTTGCGCGGTGACTGTATCGCCCGAGACCTGGCGGATCTCCGGTGTCTCTGTCATGGCGTCAAGCAGCGCGCGGCGCAGGAAACGGTCCTCGAGCACGTGGCCCATCGGGCCTTCCTCGATCTCGGCATGATCGAAATGCAGGAAAAAGGGCGATGGCCCCTGCCCTGCGCGCCCGTCCGAGACCTTGATCTCCAGCATCGGCTGGGCGTTTTCCGCCACCCGATCCCAGACGCCGAGATTGCGCAGGAGCCGCACCGAGGCGAGCGCCAGCGCATAGGCGCGCCCGTCGAAGGTGGCGGTCTTGCGCACCGGTTCCGGCAGGGCGTCGATCACCGTGCTGGTGAGCCCGGCGCGGGCGGCGGCGAGCGCGAGGGCAGGGCCGTTGAGGCCACCGCCGATGATCAGGAGATCGCTGTCATGTTCCATGCTCTCGATTATGGTGTCGCGCGCGGGATTGTCCATGCGCCGCTCTGCCGCTAGCAATGATTTGTGGCATCTGAGAGGGAGCGGCGCGATGCAGGACTGGCTGAGGATGACGGCAGGCGATCTGGGGCGGGCCATTGCTGCGGGTGCGATCGACCCGGAGGCGCTCTGCGACACCTATCTGGCGGCGATTGCCGTGCATCCGCTGCGCGACCGGATCTACAGCATGGTGACGGAAGGCCGTGCGCGCGCCGAGGCGGCGGCGGCGTCTGCCCGCGCCAAGGCGGGGCAGCGGCTGGGACCGCTCGATGGGGTGCCGATCAGCTGGAAGGATCTTTTCGACAGCGCCGGGGTGGCAACCGAGGCGGGGTCGGCGCTGTTGAAGGGCCGGGTGCCCGCGCGCGACGCCGAGGTGCTGCGCAATGCCACCGCCGCGGGGCTGGTCTGCCTGGGCAAGACGCATATGAGCGAGCTGGCCTTTTCCGGGCTGGGGCTCAATCCGGTGACGGCGACGCCGCCCTGTGTGAATGACGCGGCGGCGGTGCCGGGGGGATCGTCCTCGGGGGCGGCGACGAGCGTGGCCTTTGGCCTTGCGGCCTGCGGGATCGGCTCGGACACCGGCGGATCGGTGCGCATCCCTGCGGCCTGGAACGATCTGGTCGGGCTCAAGACCACCTCCGGGCGGGTCTCGCTTGACGGGGTGGTGCCGCTGTGTGCCAAATTCGATACGGTCGGGCCACTCGCGCGCTCGGTCGAGGATGCGGCGCTGATGCTGGCGGTGCTGGAGGGCGGCAAGCCGGCGGATCTGCGCGGAGCGGTGCTGAAGGGCCGCAAGTTCGCGACGCTGACCACGGTGGTGCTCGATGATCTCCGCCCCGAACCCGGCGCCGCCTACGCGGCGGCGGTGGCGCGGCTGCGCGCGGCGGGCGCGATTGTCGAGGAGATCGAGGCGCCGGAAGTGGCGCAAGCGATGCCGCTCTCGCCCGCGCTCTTTACCGGCGAGGCCTATGGCCTCTGGCGCGAGGCGATCGAGGCCGCGCCCGAAAAGATGTTCGCCCCGATTCTGGAGCGGTTCCGGAGCGGACGCGAGATCGGCGCCGCCGATTACGTCGCCGCCTGGCGCAGGCTGGACGAGCTGCGCGCCGCGTGGCGCAGGCGGGTGGCGGGCTATGATGCGATGCTGATGCCTTCGGCCCCCATCCTGCCGCCCGATGCGGACCGCCTGATGAACGATGCCGCCTATTACGTGACCGAGAACCTGCTCGCGCTGCGCAACACGCGGGTCGGCAACCTGATGGGGCTCTGCGCCGTGACGCTGCCCACGGGCACCCCGAGTTGCGGGATCATGCTCTGCGGTCTGCCGATGCAGGAAGAGCGGCTGTTGCGGGTGGCCGCGGCGACGGAAGCGGCGCTGATCCGAGGGCGCTGATCCGAGGGTGCTGGTGTGTGGGGTGGATTGCGGATTTTGAGTATTTTTGGAACAGTGAAAGCAGGGGTGCGGCCACGTTCTGCCAAAAATGCCACAATAAGCTTGCGAACCCCCTGGTTTTGCTGGACCTGACGGCGGGGCTTGGGTAGATTTGCCTTAACGGGACAGTCACGATCCCGAACCTTGAGGCAGTACCAGATGTTCCCCGAGCGGTTCTCGAACCTACCGGCCTATGCGTTCCCGCGTCTGCGGAGCCTGCTTGACGCGCATGCGCCGGGCGGCGAGGTGGTGCATATGACCATCGGCGAGCCGCGTCATGCCTTTCCCCGCTGGATCGTCGATGTGATTGCCGAGCATGCCGAGGGTTTCGGGCAGTATCCGGTCAACGAAGGGATGCCCGCGTTGTTGCAGGCCGCAAGCGATTGGGTGGCGCGGCGCTATGGCGTGATGCTGGATCCGGACAGCCGGATCATGGCGCTCAATGGCACGCGCGAGGGGCTTTACAATGCGATGATGGCGCTCTGCCCGGAGGTCAAGCGCGAGAAGAGGCCGGTCGTGCTGCTGCCCAACCCGTTCTATCAGGTCTATATGGTGGCGGCCCTCAGCGTGGCGGCAGAGCCGGTGTTTCTCAATGCGACGCAGGCGACCGGGTATCTGCCGGATTTCGGCGCGGTGCCGGCCGAGGTGCTCGACCGGGTGGCGGTGGTCTATCTCTGTTCGCCCTCCAATCCGCAAGGGGCGGTGGCGGATCGCGCCTATTGGGCCGATCTCATCGGGCTGGCGGAACGGCATGATTTTCGCATCTTCGCCGATGAATGCTATGCCGAGATCTACCGGGAGACCCCTCCGGTGGGGGTGTTGCAGGTGGCGCAGGAGCTGGCCGCGGACCCCGAGCGGATCGTGGCCTTTCATTCCCTCTCCAAGCGGTCGAACCTGCCGGGGCTGCGCAGCGGATTCTGTGTTGCCGGACCGCAAAGCATCAAAGCCATGAAGCAGTTGCGCAATTACGCAGGGTCGCCGTTGCCGATGCCGTTGCAACATGCCGCGGCCCGGCTCTGGGCCGACGAGGCCCATGTGGTGGAAAACCGCAGGCTTTATCACGAGAAATATGCGCTGGCGGACGAAATTCTGGGCAATCTGCCAGGCTATCACAGTCCCGAGGCGGGATTCTTCCTGTGGTTGCCGGTGGCGGATGGCGAGGCGGCGGCGCTCAGGCTGTGGCAGCAGACCGGCGTGCGGGTGCTGCCGGGGGCCTATCTGGGACAGGAGGCCGCCGGCGGCAATCCCGGTCGGGGCTATATCCGGGTCGCGATGGTGGCCCCCAGGGACGAGATGGAGCGGGGCCTCACACGGTTGCGCGACTGTCTTTATGGATGAGGCAGAACGAGGAACAAATGGCATATCAGACACGTGGACGTGACCCTTTGCTCGACAGCAGAATGGCCGCAGCGATCGAGAAGCGCGGCAAGGAACTGCTGGGATTGACGCTCATCGTGCTGGCCGGAATGGCGGCGGCGATGGTGGTCTCCTACAGCCCGGACGACCCAAGCTGGATGTCGGCCACCGATGAACCGGCACGGAACTGGATGGGGCGGATCGGATCGACGATAGCCACGCCGCTCTTCATGATCATCGGCTGGGGTTCTTGGGGGCTTGCCTTTGTGCCGGGCGTCTGGGGCGCGCGGTTTGCGTTCCATCGGGGCGAAGAGCGCGCCGTGGGGCGGCTTATCTTTGCGCCGATCTGGCTGGCTGTGGTGGCTCTCTATGCCGCGTCGCTGACGCCGGGGGCGGTCTGGGCGGCGGCCCACGGTTTCGGTCTGGGCGGTCTCTTTGGCGATACTGTTCTGGGGGCCTTGCTGGGCGTCCTGCCGCTGAGCGCGAGCCTTGGACTGAAGCTCTTGTCGCTGGTTCTGGGTGTCGCTGTGCTGGCGCTTGGGGCCTTTGTGCTCGGCTTCACGCGGGGCGAGCTGCGCCGCATCGTGCATTTCTTGCTGGTGGGGGTGATCCTGACCTATGCCGGCGCGCGGGCGCTTCTGGGTCTCGGGGCCGGCAGGGCGGCCCGTGCCGGGCAGGCGATGCAGGAGCGGATCGCGGAACGACGGGTGATCCGGTCAGAGGCCCGGCGCGCCGAGCCTGTCCTGTCGGGCGATCGGGTCCGACGCCCGGTTGATGTGCCGCTGCCCGAGCCGGAGGAGGAAAAGCCCGCGCCGGTCAGGGCGTCAGGATTGCTGGCGCGGATGCCGCTTCTGATTCGCAAGCCTGAGCGGCTACCCGAACCCGAACTGGTCGAGGCCGCTGTCTATCAGGGATTGGCCGCGAGACCGGGAGACGACCGGATCAGCGCCAAGATTTCCGATGTGATCCGGGCGCGGTTGCGGCCTGCTGCGGCGCTGCCGGTCGAGGCGGTGGCGTTGACCAAGGGACGGGGTCGTGGACCAGAGCCACAGATCCTGAAGGCGACGCCGCGTGTCGATCTGCCCCCCGAACCGCCGCTGACGGCGCGTCATGCCCTGGCACGGATCGCACCGGACCCGGTGCTGCGTGGCGATCACGATGACGATTACGATTACGATCACGATGACGATGCGTTTGCGGCAGAGGAGGCGTATGAGGTCGATGCCGCACCGTCACGGATGGCAGGAGAGGTCCGCGTTCCGTTGCCCGAAGCGCGCAAGGTGGTGCAGCAGGGCCTTCGCAAGCCTGTGCCACCCTCGTCGCGTGCCCTCGCCGAGGCGCAGCCGGTGCTGCAATTCGACGCCCCCGCGCAACCGGTCTATGAATTGCCGCCGCTCAGCCTGCTGTCGGACCCTGCCAAGATCCAGCGGCATCATCTGAGCAACGATGCGCTGGAGGAAAATGCGCGGATGCTGGAGAACGTGCTCGACGATTATGGAGTCAAGGGCGAGATCGTGAGCGTGCGCCCCGGTCCGGTGGTCACGATGTATGAGCTGGAGCCTGCCGCAGGGCTGAAGGCGAGCCGGGTGATCGGGCTGGCGGATGATATTGCGCGCTCGATGTCGGCGCTCTCGGCGCGGGTTTCGACGGTGCCGGGCCGCTCTGTCATCGGCATTGAGCTGCCCAATGACAACCGCGAGATGGTGGGCTTTCGCGAGATCCTGTCGAGCCGCGCCTATGGCGACGGCCATCAGCGGCTGCCGCTGGCGCTGGGCAAGGATATCGCCGGCGATCCGGTGGTGGCCAACCTTGCCAAGATGCCGCATCTGCTGATCGCGGGCACCACCGGCTCGGGCAAGTCGGTGGCGATCAACACGATGATCCTGAGCCTTCTCTACAAGCTGACGCCAGAGGATTGCCGGATGATCATGATCGACCCCAAGATGCTGGAATTGAGCGTCTATGACGGCATTCCGCATCTGCTGTCCCCCGTCGTGACCGATCCCAAGAAGGCGGTGGTCGCGCTCAAATGGGTGGTGGCCGAGATGGAGGACCGCTATCGCAAGATGTCCAAGATGGGGGTCCGAAACATCGACGGCTATAACGGGCGCGTCGACGAGGCGCTCTCGAAGGGCGAGATGTTCTCGCGCACGGTGCAGACCGGCTTTGACGACATGACCGGCGAGCCGGTGTTCGAGACCGAGGAATTCGCGCCGAAGAAGATGCCCTATATCGTCGTCATCGTCGACGAGATGGCCGACCTGATGATGGTCGCGGGCAAGGAGATCGAGGCCTGCATCCAGCGTCTGGCACAGATGGCGCGGGCGTCCGGCATTCATCTCATCATGGCCACGCAGCGCCCCTCGGTCGATGTCATCACCGGCACGATCAAGGCCAACTTTCCGACGCGGATCAGCTTTCAGGTCACGTCCAAGATCGACAGCCGCACCATTCTGGGCGAGATGGGCGCAGAGCAGCTCTTGGGCATGGGCGACATGCTCTATATGGCGGGGGGCGGCAAGATCATCCGCTGCCACGGGCCCTTTGTCAGCGACGAAGAGGTCGAGGAGGTGGTCAATCACCTCAAGGCCTATGGCCCGCCCGACTATCTGGGCAGCGTGGTGCAGGGCCCGGACGAGGACCGCGCCGACAGTATTGATGCCGTCCTCGGCCTCTCCAGCGGCAACAGCGCCGATGGCGATGATGCGCTCTACGACCAGGCGGTCGCGATCGTGATCAAGGACCGCAAATGCTCGACCTCCTATATCCAGCGCAAGCTGGCGATCGGCTACAACAAGGCCGCGCGTCTGGTCGAGCAGATGGAGGATGAGGGCGTGGTCAGTTCCTCGAACCATGTCGGCAAGCGCGAGGTTCTGGTGCCCGAGCCGCAATAGGCGACGCCCCGCCGCGCGGAGAAGAATTTTATCCCCCGGACAGGTGAAATGCTCTGCGGGGTGTCATACATAGGCAGGATGAAACAGATGCGATTCCTGATCGTGCCGATCCTGTGGGCGGCGATGACCCTTCCAGCCGCGGCGGACAAGCTGTCGCTGGGGCAGATTTCCACCTATCTCAACAGTCTGGGCACCGCGCAGGGGCAATTCACCCAGATCAACGAGGATGGCACGATCAGCACCGGGCGGATCCTGATCCGGCGGCCGGGCCGGGTGCGGTTCGAATACGATCCGCCTGAGGCGGCGCTGGTGGTGGCCGATGGCGCAACCGTGGGCATCATCGACCCGCGCTCGAATGACGGGCCGCAGGGCTATCCGCTCAACCGCACGCCACTCAGCATCATTCTGGCGCGCAACGTGGACCTGTCGCGCGCGCGGATGGTGACGGGCCATAGCAGCGACGGCACCACTACCACGGTGCGCGCACAAGACCCGGACAATCCCGACTATGGCAGCATCGATCTGGTCTTTACCGGCAATCCCGTCGAATTGCGGCAATGGGTCATCAACGACAGCGGTGGCGGGCGCACCACCGTGGTTCTGGGCGAATTGCGGACCGGGGTGCAGATCGCCGACGAGGCCTTTGTCATTCCCGGCAAGAACCGGATGCGGATCGACCGCTAGACCCGTGGCCGGGATCGGTCAGCTCCGGCCACCGACCGGACATTCCGCAAGCTGCGCCGCGTAGATCTGGCCGCGCTGATCGGCTTCGCCCGCCACCCGCAGGAGCCAGGGCTTGCCATCATGACTGGCCCGCGCATAGCCGGCGCGCCCCTCGTGATAGGCCAGATACTGATTGCGGGTGTCATCGCGCGGGATTCCCAGCCGTTCGGTGGACTTTGCCATGTACCAGCCGATGAAGTCGGCCGCGTCATGAATGTCGGTGCGCCGCGCCCCACGTCGCCCGGTTTCGGCAACGTATTCGTCCCATGTCCCGTCGAGCGCCTGACTGTAGCCATAGGCCGAGCTTTGCCGACCCATCGGAATCACGCCGAGCGTGAAACGGTAGGGTGTGCGCGCATCACTGATGAATCTGCTTTCATAATAGATTGCCGCCATCTGGACATGGGCGGGCACGCCCCAGCGGCGCTCTGATGCGGCAAAGGCGCGTGCATACTCGGGACGCTCGCGCAGAATGGCACAGGCGTTGTCGATGTTGCGCGGTGGTGTGCCATAGCCGGTGCCGCCCCCGCAGGACGACAGGACCAGAAACAGCATGACTGCGCGAAGAGTTCTGCTCATCTGCCTCTCGCTTTCTTTTTGCGACCGAGTGTAGTCGAAACTGCGAAAGGTGGAAATCGGGAATTTTCCGTCTCTTGCGGGTGCCGTTGTAACGGCCGCGTTCACAGACTGTTTCTGTAATGATCTTTGGTAGAATTGGACAAACGCCCCTTGAAGCGGTAAATATATCTGTTAGGGGCTAATGTGAAATGATCAAGACACGCGCAAAATATCATCTTGGACAAGTGGTCCGTCACAAGAAACATCCTTTCCGGGGGGTGATCTTTGACGTCGATCCGCAATTTTCCAATACCGAGGAATGGTATACCTCGATTCCCGAGGACAGCCGCCCGGCACGCGAACAGCCATTTTATCACCTTCTGGCCGAGAACGAGAAGAGCTATTACGTCGCTTACGTCAGCGAGCAGAACCTCGTCGCCGATTATTCAGGTGAACCGGTCGATCATCCGGACATCCCCGATCTCTTCGGTCCTTTCGAAGACGGACAATATCCGCTCCATTTTCAGCTGAACTGAGCCGGGCTCGTGCGCTGTCAGTAGCCCAGCGCGCAGCCGTCCTTGCGCGCGTCGCTGCCGCCTTCGAGCACACCACTGTCATGCAGGTAGATGGCCTGTGCGCCGCCGATCGGTTCCGGCAGGCTGAGGATCGTGTGACCCATGTCGGTCAGGCGTTGTGCCACCTCCGGCGCATAGCCGCGTTCCAGCTTGAGCCCGGCAGGATCTGCAAAGGCGCGCGGCGCATCGATGGCCGATTGCACATCCATCCCGAAATCGCGCAGGTTCGACACCATCCGCGCATGCCCCGTTGACTGAAAGGAGCCGCCCATCACGCCAAACGGCATGGTGACGCGCCCGCCCTCGGTCAGCATGCCGGGAATAATCGTGTGCATCGGTCGCTTGCCGCCGGCGAGTTCGTTGGGATGCCCCTCCTCCAGCGTGAACCCCGCGCCGCGGTTCTGGAGAAGCACGCCGAATTTCTCCGATGCGATGCCAGAGCCAAAGCCGTGGAAGATCGAATAGATCAGCGACACCACCATCCGGTCACGGTCCACCACCGTGATATAGATGGTGTCGCGATGCACCGCCTCGGTCAGCGGTTTGGCGGCGGGCATGGCTCGTTTGGGATCGATCAGCGCGGCCAGTTTTGCCGCTGTGTCGGGCGCCAGCATATAGTCGAGTTTGGTCATATGCTCGGGGTCGGCGATGAAGCGGGTGCGCGCGTCATAGGCGAGTTTCGTGGCCTCGGCCTCGATATGCGTGCGCGCCGCACCAAATGGCTCCATCCCGGCGATGTCGAAATGGCTCAGGATGTTGAGCAGCAGGATCGCCGTCGCCCCTTGCCCGTTGGGCGGATGTTCGACCAGATTGGCCCCTTTGTAATGGCCGCTGACAGGGGTCGTGTAATCACAGCGCTGGGCCGCGAAATCCGCGGCCGTGTGCGGGCCGCCAAGGGCCCTGAGCGTGGCCACGATATCCTCGGCCACCTCGCCTTCGTAAAACGCCGCGCGACCGTCACGGGCGATTCGTCGCAGCACCTCGGCCTGACCGGGGGCGTAAAACATCTGGCCTGCTTTGGGCGGAATGCCGCTGGGCATGAAATGCCGCAGGCCGTGACCCTGTAGGGCCTTTCCCGCGGTGGGCCAGTCAAAGGCGACGCGCGGCGCGACCGGAACGCCGTCTTCGGCATAACGAATCGCAGGGGCCAGCAGCGCATCAAGACCAAGACGCCCATGATCCGCGCTCAGCTGGCAAAAGGCATCGACGGCACCGGGTATGGTCACGGCATCGGCGCTGTGGAGCGGCACGGTTGCATGGCCCTTTGCGCGCAACGCGGCCGCCGAGGCGGCTGCGGCGGCCCGGCCCGAGCCGTTGAGGGCATGGATCGTCTGGTCGCCCGGGCGGCTGAAGAGCACGAAACAATCGCCGCCGATCCCGGTCATCTGCGGCTCGCAAAGGCCAAGCAGGACGGCACCCGCGATTGCCGCATCCATCGCCGTGCCGCCGCGTTCCAGAATGTCGATGGCGGTCTTGGCGGCCAGCGGATGCGAGGTGGCACACATGCCATTGGTCGCAAACGTGGCCGAACGGCCCGGCAGATGAAAATCACGCATCACAGCTCCTCAATGGCACGGTTTGACGTGACCTTAGGCGTTGTGCGGCGGATTGCCAATCAGGCAAGGGGTGAAAGAAGTGACCTCGGTGTCGCGCTTTGGGTGGGGGCTAATACACACGACACCGAGGGAAGCCATATGCAGCTACAGATCCTGTTCTTGCAGGCGTCTGCGGCGGTAATTAGATCGGATTGCGGTCAGATTTGGGCATCTGCGCCGCAGCGGGATCTCCGCCACGCACGAGGATGAAGTCAAGCGTCAGGACATTCTCCTCGGCAGTGCGCGCATAGGACAAGTGGTCGCTCAGATCCCGAATCAGATACCAGCCAAAGCCACCCTCGGGCAACGCGTCGCGTGCCACCTCGGGATCCGGGCGCCCCCCGTCGGGCAGGGTCAGCCCGGCCAGGGGCACCCCGCGATCGCGCAGCGTGCAGCGCAGGCGGTCGGCGGTCAGGGACAGCGCCAGCAGGATGTCTCCCGGTCGATCCGGCGGATAGGCATGTTCGACAATGTTGTTGAGAGCTTCTGCCAGCACCAGTTCCACACTCCCGCAGACATCCTCCGGCACGTTCTGGGCGACGAAGCGGGCGCGCAGAACGCTGAGGGTCTCGCGCACGGTCAGGTCTGTGGCGATGAGGCGGAGGCTGAACTCCGCCGGAAGGATCCCGGACATCACCTTGTCAGCCCCCGGGATCTCCCGGAATACCGGCGCGAGACGCTCACCCTGAGGCCCGCAGTGCAGCGGCGCGGATATCCTTGTGGATGGCGAATACCGTATCCATGCGCGTCAGCCTGAACACCTTGGCGACATCGGGCGTCAGCCCCGCCAGTTCGAGGCGGCGATCTGCTGCCAACTGTTTCATCGCGGCGACAATGGCCCCGAGACCGCTGGAATCCACAAAGGTGACGTGGCACAGGTCGAGCACGACAAGGGCAGGTCCCTCCGCCGTGGCCGCACGCAAGGCGTCCTTGAAGCGGATTGCTGCTGCGGCGTCGATGCGCGGCGCATTGACGGTGATGATGTGCATGTCATTGTGATAGTCAGAATGCAGGTCCATGGTCCCTCTCGCCCGATTGGTCTTATGATGGCCAAGGATGGACCCGATTCCTTACCATTCGGTGTGCAGGAGCCAGTTTCGAGGAGGCAAGGCGATGAAGGACGTTGTGATAGCCGGGGCGGCGCGCACGCCGATGGGCGGCTTTCAGGGGGATTTCGACGGGGTTCCCGCGGCGGTGCTGGGCGGCACCGCGATTCGTGCGGCCCTCGCCGATGCCGGCGCAAAGAGCGTCGACGAAGTGCTGATGGGCTGCGTCCTGCCCGCGGGCCAGGGACAGGCCCCGGCGCGGCAGGCGGGATTTCTCGGCGGCCTCGGCGAGGAGGTGCCCGCCACCACGCTCAACAAGATGTGTGGCTCCGGGATGAAGGCGGCGATGCTGGCCTTCGACCAGATCGCGCTCGGACAGGCGCAGACGCTGATCGCGGGGGGCATGGAATCGATGTCGAACGCGCCGTATCTGCTGCCCAAGATGCGCGGCGGGGCGCGGCTGGGCCATGCGCAGGCGGTCGATCACATGTTCCTCGACGGGCTCGAGGATGCCTATGACAAGGGTCGCCTGATGGGCACCTTCGCCGAGGATTGTGCCGAAAAATACCAATTCACCCGCGAGGCGCAGGACGCCTATGCGCTCGGCTCGCTGAAAGGGGCGCTGGCGGCGGAGAGCTCGGGGGCTTTCGAGGGTGAGATTGCGCCGGTGACGATCCGCACCCGGCAGGGCGAGGTAACGATTGCCCGCGACGAACAGCCCGCCAAGGCACGCCCCGAGAAAGTCCCGCAACTCAAACCCGCCTTTCGCGACGGCGGCACGGTGACGGCCGCCAATTCCTCCTCGATCAGCGATGGCGCGGCGGCACTGGTGCTGGCTTCGGGGGCGGCGGCCGAGGCGCAGGGGCTCAGGATCCGGGCCCGGATCCTCGGTCATGCCAGCCATGCCCAGGCGCCGGCGTGGTTTTCCACCGCACCCGTGCCGGCGGCGCAGAAACTTTTGAAACGACTGGGCTGGACGGTGGAGGATGTCGATCTCTGGGAGGTGAACGAGGCCTTTGCCGTCGTGCCGATGGCCTTCATGCACGAGATGGGCGTGCCGCGCGAACGGATGAACGTCAACGGCGGGGCCTGTGCGCTCGGCCATCCGATCGGCGCCTCGGGCGCGCGGATCATGGTGACGCTGCTCAACGCGCTGGAAAAACGAGGGCTGAGGCGCGGTGTGGCTGCGATCTGCATCGGCGGGGGCGAGGGTACGGCGATTGCGATTGAACGGGTCTGATCTTCAGCGTTCCTGAAATACTCCGGGGTGTGTGAGGGGCTGGCCCCTCACCTCAGCCGCCGCCAGAGGAAAAGACCATGCGGATAGAATACGACGCCCTCAGCAAGACCATCGCCGCCCTGACCGAGGGCGAGAGCGACCTCATCGCCCTGATGGCGACGGTGGTCTGCGAGGTGCACCACGCCGATGACCGCTTCGACTGGACCGGCTTCTACCGCGTGACCGGGCCCGGGATGCTCCGGATCGGGCCCTATCAGGGTGGCCATGGCTGTCTGGTCATCCCCTTCTCGCGCGGGATCTGCGGTGCCGCGGCGCGCACCGGCGAGGTGCAGCTTGTGGACGATGTCGATGCCTTTCCCGGACATATCGCCTGTGCCAGTTCCACCCGCTCCGAGATCGTCCTGCCGGTGTGGAATGGCGCGGGCACCCTGCTGGGCGTTTTCGATATCGACAGCGATCAGCCTGCCGCCTTCACCACCGAGGATGCCCGCAGGCTGACGGCGATTCTGGCTCAGGTGTTCGGGCGGCTCTGATTCCGCGCCCGCGCGCAGGCGGCAGCGTCGGAATTTGGGTATTTTTGCCAAGAAGAAATCACGGCGATGAGATTTCATTTGAATCTTTCGGGGAATCAGCACAGCGTGAAATTCTGGTAGATTTTTTCACGAAAGCCCGAACGACATGGAACAGTCCCGGATTACCACCGCGCACACGCTCGGGGCTGATCTGCGCGCCCTGCGCAAGGCGCGCGGGAAAACCCTCGCGGGGCTGGCGGCGCGGCTGGGGCGCTCTGTCGGATGGCTCAGTCAGGTCGAACGCGATCTGTCGGAACCCTCGATCAGCGATCTGCGGCTGGTGGCCGAGGTGCTGGGCGTGCCGATGTCGCTGCTCTTTGGCCATGCCAGCGCGCCGGCCGAGGAACAGGGCTATGTGGTGCGCGCGGGCGCGCGCCGGCCGATGGGCTCGGGCGAGGAGGGGCTGATCGAGGAGCTCTTGTCGCCCGACCTGACCGATGATTTCGAGGTGATCCATTCGACCTTTCGCCCCCGGTCCAAGATGCAGCGCCCGGCGCAGCGTCCGACACAGGAGATGGGCTATATCATTTCGGGGCGGCTTGACCTCACGATCGCGGACCGCCGCCTTACCGTCGGACCCGGCGACAGCTTTCGCTTTCGCGGCGAGCCCTATGCCTGGGCCAATCCCTATGACACCCCCTGCGTGGCGATCTGGGTGATCGCCCCGCCGGTCTATTGAGGGGGGCGTCATGAGCTTTGAAGCCTGGACCGTCTTTGCGCTCTTCTGGGCCGTGTTCGTCACCACGCCGGGGCCCAATGCCGTCAATTGCATCACCAACGGAATGGTGCTTGGGTTCCGGCGCAGCCTGTGGGGGGTGTTGGCGATCCTGACGCAGGCGACGCTGTTCCTGAGCCTGTCGGCGGCGGGGATCACGGCGCTGATTGCGGCCTCGCCACTGGCGTTTCAGGTGGCCAAGCTGATGGGGGCGGGGTTCCTGATCTACCTGGGCCTGCGCGGCTGGATGATGGCGCGGCGGCCTGTTGAGGTGGGCGCGGCGCCAAGGGGCTCTGTCTATTGGCGGGCCTTGGCGATTGCCACGATCAACCCCAAGAGCGTGGCAGGCTATCTCGCGGCGTTTTCGCAGTTCGTGCAGCCCGATGTGCCGATCGGCGCGCAGATGGGAGTGATTTTCCCCACAGCGCTCTGCCTCACGACGCTGAGTTACGTGGGCTATTGCGCCTTGGGTGCGGGGCTGGGCCGGGCGGCGCTGGGCGCTGTATTCAATGTCTGGCTGCGGCGGGGGATGGCTGCCTGTTTCGTGATCTATGGCGTGGTGCTGGGCAGCGCCACAGCTCCGGGGAGGGGATGATGCTCAAGGGATCGTGTCTCTGTGGGGATGTGACATTTACCGTGAACGCGGCCCCGCAAGGGGCGAGCGTGTGCCATTGCGGGCAATGTCGCAAGCAGTCGGGGCATGTCTGGGCCTCGGCCTATGTGGCGCGGTCGGATCTGAGTATTTCGGGAACGGTGAACTGGTATGCCGCGAGCGCGATGGCTGAGCGTGGGTTTTGTCCGCGCTGCGGCTCGTTCCTGTTCTGGAAGGCGCAGGCTGAGGACACCATGAGTTTCGCGCTGGGGGCGCTGGAAGCGCCGACCGGGCTGCGGTTGGAGAAGCACATCTTTGTCGCTGACAAGGGTGATTATTACGAGATCGCGGACGGCGTGCCGCAGAAAGAGTGAGGGACGGGACAATGGCGGAATTTCCAACCACGGCGCGGGTCGTGATCATCGGCGGGGGCGTGGTGGGCGCCTCCTGTCTCTATCATCTGACCAAGGCCGGCTGGCGCGATTGCGTTCTTCTGGAAAAGAACGAACTGACCGCAGGCAGCACCTGGCATGCGGCGGGCAATGTGCCCACCTTCTCGACAAGTTGGTCGGTGATGAACATGCAGCGCTACTCGACCGAGCTTTATGCGCGGCTGGGGGCCGAGGTCGATTATCCGATGAACTACCATCAGACGGGATCCATCCGTCTGGCGCATAGCCGCGCGCGGATGCAGGAATTCGAGCGCGCCAAGGGGATGGGCAAGTATCAGGGGATGGATCTGGACATCCTCGGGGTGAGCGATATCAAGGCGCGCTATCCGTTTCTCGAGACGCATGATCTCACGGGGGCGCTTTATGATCCAAATGATGGCGATATTGATCCGGCGCAGGTGACGCAGGCGCTGGCCAAGGGGGCGCGCGACATGGGGGCGACGATCCTGCGCTTCACCCCCGCGACCGGCGTGCGGCGCGAGAAGGACGAGTGGATCGTTGCCACGGAGAAGGGCGAGATCCGCTGCGAGATCGTGGTCAATGCCGCCGGCTATTATGCGCAGCGGGTGGGCGAATGGTTCATTCCCCATGGCGGGCGGCGGGTGCCGATGATGGTGATGGGCCATCAGTATCTCCTGACCGAAGAGATCCCCGAACTGGAGGCGTGGAGCCGGGAGCAGGGGCACAAGCTGCCGCTCTTGCGCGATGTGGACAGTTCCTATTACCTGCGGCAGGAGAAATACGGGCTGAACCTTGGCCCTTACGAGCGCCAGTGCAAGGCGCATTGGGTCGATCCCTCCGACCCGATGCCGGAGGATTTCAGCTTTCAGCTCTACCCCGATGATCTGGAGCGGCTGGAATGGTATATCGAGGATGCCATGGCGCGGGTGCCGATCCTGGGAAAGGCGGGCATCGCCAAGGTGATCAACGGCCCGATCCCCTATGCGCCCGACGGGATGCCGCTCATTGGCCCGATGCCGGGCGTGCGCAATGCGTTCGAGGCCTGCGTGTTCACCTTTGGCATCGCGCAGGGCGGCGGCGCGGGCAAGGTGCTGGCCGAATGGATAACCGAAGGCGCGACCGAATGGGACATGTGGTCGTGTGATCCGCGCCGCTACACCGATTACACCGACCCCGACTATTGCGTCGCGAAGGGGCTGGAGGTCTATGGCCACGAATACGCCATGCATTTCCCGTGGCACCGCTGGCCCGCCGCGCCCGACCGCAAGGTCTCGCCGGTGCATGACCGGGTCAAGGCGCTGGGCGGCGTGATGGGGGCCTATAACGGCTGGGAGCGGGCGAACTGGTTCGCGCATCCGGGTGACGATACCTCCGAGGCGGCGACGCAGACCTGGGACCGCGCCGGACCTTGGGAGAAGCGCATCAGGGAAGAGTGCGAGGCGGTGCGCGATCATTGTGGCGTGCTCGACCTGCCGGGGTTCACCCGGCTCTGGATCGAGGGCGCGGGCGCGGATGACTGGCTGCGCGGTTTTGTGACCGGCGGTTTGCCCAAGGTCGGGCGGATCAACCTTGTCTATGTCGCGGACAAGCGCGGACGGATCGTGACCGAGTTTTCCTGTATTCGCCTGAAAGAGGACAGTTTCGTCCTGATCACGGCGGCTACGGCACAGTGGCATGACGGCGAATTGGTGCGCCGCGCGCTGCCGGAGGGGCTGCACCTGCGCGAAACCACGACAGAGCGCGACGCGCTCCTTGTGGCGGGGCCGAAAAGCCGCGAGATCCTCGCAGGCCTGACCGATGCCGATCTGAGCCTGCCCTGGCTCAGCCATCAGCATGCAAAGGTCGCGGGCCAAGAGGCGTTTCTGGTGCGGGTCAGTTTCACCGGCGAGTTGGGCTGGGAAATCCATGCCGAGAATGCCGTCATTCCCGCGATCTATGAGGCGTTGATCGGCGCGGGAGTGAAGCCCTTTGGCATGTGGGCGCTCAACAGCCTGCGCATCGAAAAGGGCTATCGCGCGTGGAAAGGCGACCTGTCCACCGATTACTCGCTGCTCGAGGGCGGGCTTGACCGCTTCGTGAAGTTCGACAAGCCGCAAGAGTTTCCCGGCAAGGCCGCCCTGCTGGCCGAGAAACAACGCGGCGTGAAGAAACGCTTTGTCACGCTGATTGTGGAGGCGGGCGCGGCGGATGCGCCCTACATGTCAACGCTCTGGCATGACGGGCAGATCGTGGGAGAGACCACCTCGGGGGCCTGGGGCTACCGCGTGGGGGCCTCCATCGCGCTCGGAATGCTGCGTGCGGATCTGGCAGCGCCGGGGACGGTGCTTGAGGTCGAGATCTACGGCACCCGCCACCGCGCGGTGGTGCAGCCCGATGCGCCGCTCTGGGATCCCGAGAACGCAAGGCTGCGCGCATGACACTCGAAACATACCTGCTCTACCTCGGCGTCGTGGCGGCGTTCTTTGCGACGCCCCCGGACACCAGCCAATTGCTGATCATCTCCAACAGCTTGCGCCACGGCCTGCGCCGCAGCCTCGCCACCGTGGCCGGCGATCTGAGCGCCAATGCGCTTCAGATGACGCTGGCCGCGTTCGGGCTGACCGCGGTGATCGCCACCAACGCGGATGCGCTCTGGATCGTCAAATGGGCGGGGGTCGCCTACCTGGCGTGGATTGGGGCCAGGTTGCTCCTTGCCCGTCCCGAGGTAACGGCGCTCGATGCCGCACCGGGTGGCAGGCTCTTCCGGCAGGGGTTTGTCACCTCCTCGGCAAACCCCTACGCGGTGGTGTTCTTCGGCGCGCTGTTTCCACAATTCATCGACACGGCGCAGCCGGTCTGGCCGCAACTTCTGATCCTGGGGCTGACCTACGTGGTGGTAGACGGGCTGATCCTGCTCCTCTGGGGCTGGGCGGCCCTGCGCACCCTCGGGCGGGTCAGGCAGCTGACCGGGGTCTGGATCAACCGTGTCTCCGGCTGCCTGATGATCGGCGCGGCCGTGTTGCTGGGCCTGAAGGACATCGAACGGGAGGCCGCACGATGACCCTGCCCGCCACCATGTCTGGCGTGTATCTCACCCGCCATGGCGGGCCAGACACGCTGGTGTGGCGTGAGGATATCCCCGTCCCCCGCCCCGGTCCCGGCGAGGTGCTTCTGCGCGTGCGCGCGGCGGGCGTCAACAATACCGACATCAACACCCGCGAGGGCTGGTATGCGGCCGAGGTGACGGGGGCCACCGGCGAGACCGGCCCTGGCATCGCGGCCGGCGGCTGGTCCGGTGCACTGCGCTTTCCGCTCATCCAGGGCGGGGATCTCTGCGGCGAGGTGGTGGCGCAAGGGCCGGGCGTCACCGCCCCCGCGCTCGGCGCGCGCGTCACCTGCCCGATCAACATCCCCCGTCCCACCGAGGACAACCCGGTGGGCCTCATCGCGCTCGGCTCGGATATCGACGGCGCCTTCGCCGAATACTGCCTGATGGCGGCGACGGACCTCTCTGACGTGAGCGATGCGCCGCTCTCGGATATCGAGATCGCTGCCATCCCCTGCGCCTTTGGCACTGCCCTCGGCCTTCTCGACCGGGCAGGCGTGATGGCGGGACAGGAGGTGCTCATCACTGGCGCCTCGGGCAATGTCGGCCTCGCTGCGGTGCAACTGGCGGCGAAGCTCGGGGCGCATGTCACCGCAATCGCGGCCCCATCCAAGGCCGACACGGTGTGCGCCGACGGCGCGACAGAGGTCATCGCCCGCGACGCCCCCCTGCCCGAAAACTGCTTTCACGCCGTGGTCGATCTTGTCGGCGGCCCCGTCTTTCCCGCGCTCATCGACGCGCTGCGCCCAGGCGGACATCTTGCCATGGCGGGCGCCATCGCCGGGCCGATCGTCACCGCCGATCTGCGCCGCCTCTACCTGCGTGACATCACCCTCCACGGGTGCACATATCAGTCGCCAAGCGTCTTTGCCCGGCTGATCGAGATGGTGCGAGCAGCGAGCATACGCCCCCGTATCTTTGCTACCTATCCGCTGCGCGACATCGCCCGCGCCCAGGCCGATTTCCAGGCCAAGACCCATGTCGGGAAACTGGTCCTTTTGCCGGAGACGATCGAGACATGACCCAGATCACCCTTCTCGACGGCGCGATCGGCCAGGAACTTGTCAAACGCTCGGGCGACCGAGCAACGCCACTCTGGTCCACCCAGGTGATGATCGACCACCCCGATCTGGTGCGGCAGGTGCATGACGATTACTTCGCCGCAGGCGCGACCCTCGCCACCACCAACACCTATGCGGTGCTGCGCGACCGGCTGGCGCGGGTGGGCCTCTCGGACGACGTGGCCCGGCTGACCGCAACGGCGGTGCAGGCGGCGCGGGCCGCGCGCGATGCGCATGGGCGGGGCCGGGTTGCGGGCTCCATCGGTCCGCTCATCGCCTCCTATCGGCCCGATCTCTGCCCGCCGGCCGCTGAGGCGGCCGAGCGCTATGCCGAGACGGTGGCGGCGCTCGCGCCGCATGTCGATCTGCTCTTGATCGAGACCATGTCCTCGGTTGATCAGGCGCGTGGGGCGCTGATGGCGGCCACCCGCGCAGACCTCCCGGTCTGGCTCGGGGTGACGGTCAGCGACGAGGACGGCACGCATCTGCGCTCGGGCGAGGCGCTCGGGGATCTGGCGTCGGTGGTGGCGGAATTCGCCCCTGCTGCGGTGCTGATCAACTGTTCGCGTCCGGAATCGGTGGCCGCCGGTCTGGAGATCGTCAGATCCTTCGGCCGCCCTTTCGGCGCCTATGCCAACGGCTTCACCCGGATCAGCGCGGGCTTCCTGACCGACGCGCCCACCGTCGATGCGCTTGAGGCGCGCCATGACCTCACGCCCGCTGCCTATGCCGATTTTGCCATGGGCTGGATCGCGCAGGGGGCCACCATCGTCGGCGGGTGCTGCGAGGTGGGCCCGGATCACATCGCCGAGCTGGCGCGGCGCATTCTCGAGGCTGGACATGAAATTGTCTGAGGCTTTCATTGTTCCTCAAATACTCCGGGGAGCGCGAGGGGCTGGCCCCTCGCCCCGGTCCCTGCAATTGTGAACCAAAGGATCAAGCATGACCGATCTTCCAACCCTGGCCCGTGTGGTCATCATCGGCGGCGGCGTCGTGGGCTGTTCCGTCGCCTATCATCTCACGCAACTTGGCTGGCGCGATGTGGTGCTTCTAGAACGCAAGCAACTGACCTCGGGCACCACATGGCACGCCGCGGGGCTGATCGGACAGCTCAGGGCCACCGCGAACATGACCCGTCTGGCGCGCTATTCGGCAGAGCTCTACACCGGGCTCGAGGCCGAGACGGGCGTCGCCACCGGTTTTCGGCAGGTGGGATCGGTCTCGGTCGCGCTGACGTCAGAGCGGCTCGAGGAACTCAAGCGCAACGCCGCCATGGCGCGTGCCTTTGGTGTGCCGGTGGACGAGATGAGCCCGGCCGAGATCAAGGCGCGCTATCCCCATCTCAATCTTGACGGCGTGACGGGCGGTGTCTGGCTGCCCACCGACGGACAGGCGGATCCGGCCAATATCGCGCTGGCGCTGGCCAAGGGCGCACGCAACCGCGGCGCGCGGGTGCAGGAGCGGGTCAAGGTGACGGCAATCGCCCGGCAGGGGCGCCGCGTGACGGGGGTGGATTGGCAGGGCGAGGATGGCAGTCACGGCCATATCGCCTGCGAGATGATCGTCAATTGCGCCGGCATGTGGGGGCATGAGGTGGGGCGCATGGCGGGCACCAACGTGCCGCTTCAGGCCTGCGAGCATTTCTATATCGTCACCGAGCCGATTGCCGGCCTCACCCAACTGCCGGTGCTGCGGGTGCCCGATGAATGCGCCTATTACAAGGAGGACGCGGGCAAGATCCTCTTGGGCGCCTTCGAGCCGGTCTCGAAACCCTGGGGGATGAACGGCATCCCGGAAAGTTTCGAATTCGATCAGCTGCCCGAGGATTTCGACCATTTCGAGCCGGTTCTGGAAAAGGCCGTGAACCGCCTGCCGATGCTGGCCGAGGCGGGAATTCACACCTTCTTCAACGGGCCGGAAAGCTTCACCCCCGATGATGCCTATCACCTTGGCCTCTGCCCCGAGATGGACAATGTCTGGGTCGCGGCCGGGTTCAACTCGATCGGCATCCAGTCGGCGGGCGGTGCGGGTCATGCGCTCTCGCAATGGATGGAGACCGGCGAGAAGCCGTTTGATCTGGGCGATGTGGACATTTCACGGATGCAGCCCTTTCAGGGCAACCGGCGCTATCTCTTTCAGCGCTCGACCGAGACACTCGGCCTGCTCTATGCCGATCACTACCCCTACCGGCAGAAGGCCACGGCGCGCGGCCTGCGGCGCAGCCCGTTTCACGCGCAGCTGCTGGCGCAGGGGGCCGTCATGGGAGAGATCGCGGGCTGGGAGCGCGCCAACTGGTATGCCGCACCGGGGCAGGCGCGCGAATATCGCTATTCCTGGGGGCGTCAGAACTGGTTTCACAATGCCGCCACCGAGCAGACCGCGATCAGGACTGCGGTGGGCCTCTATGACATGTCGAGCTTCGGCAAGATCAGGGTCGAAGGACGGGATGCCGAGGCGTTTCTCAACCATGTCTGCGGGGCCGACATGTCGGTGCCCGTGGGCCGCATCGTCTATACGCAATTTCTGAACGCGGGCGGCGGGATCGAGGCGGACGTGACCGTCACCCGGCTGTCGGAGACCGCTTACCTCGTCGTCACCCCCGCCGCCACGCGGCTTGCGGATGAGACATGGCTCAGGCGGCATCTGGCGGATCATCAGGTGGTGATCACCGATGTGACGCCCGCCGAGGGCGTGCTGGCGGTGATGGGGCCCAAGGCGCGCGATCTCCTGCGCGCGGTTTCGCCAAACGATTTCTCGAACGACGCCCACCCGTTCGGCCATGCCCGGCCGATCGAGATCGGCATGGGGATCGCGCGGGCGCATCGGGTATCCTATGTCGGTGAACTGGGCTGGGAGATCTATGTCAGCGCCGACCTGTGCGGCCATGTGTTCGAGGTCTTGCACGCGGCGGGTGCCGATCACGGGCTGACGCTCTGCGGGATGCATGCGATGGATAGTTGCCGGATCGAGAAGGCGTTTCGCCATTTCGGCCATGACATCACCTGCGAGGATCACGTGTTGGAAGCGGGCCTCGGCTTTGCCGTGGGTCTGGCCAAGGCCGAGTTCATCGGGCGCGCGGCGGTGCTCGCCAAGCGCGAGGCGGGGTTGGAACGACGGTTGGTGCAGTTCCGCCTGACCGACCCCGAGCCGATGCTCTATCACAACGAGCCGGTGCTGCGCGATGGCGAGATCGTGGGCTACCTGAGTTCGGGCGCCTATGGCCATCATCTGGGCGGGGCCATCGGCATGGGCTATGTGCCCTGCACGGGCGAGAGCGCCGAGGCGGTGCTGGCGTCCGCTTATGAGGTGGATGTGGCGGGGGTCCGGGTCAAGGCGGCGGCGTCGCTCAAGCCGATGTATGACCCCAGGTCCGAGCGCGTGAAGGCGTGAGAAGCGTGGGGGCGCTGCCCCCACACCCCCGGAGTATTTACGGAACAATGAAAGCCGGAGTGGAGTCTTTCGACAGAGTCCTGTAAGGCGCGGCCATGTCCGAGTATGACCCGCCGACCGACCCGCTCGAGGTGCTGCATGACGATCACGAGATCGTCGTGGTGAACAAGCCTGCGGGGCTCTTGAGCGTGCCGGGCAAGGGCGAGCATCTCGCCGATTGTCTGATGGCGCGGGTGAGGGCTGTGTTTCCCACGGCGCTTCTGGTGCATCGTCTGGACCGCGACACCTCGGGCGTCATGGTCTTTGCTCTCACCCCGCATGCACAGCGCCATCTGGGGCTGCAATTCGAGCACCGGCAGGCGAGAAAGAGCTATGTGGCGCGGCTCTGGGGGCGGCTTGAGCCGCAGAGTGGCGTGGTTGATCTGCCGCTGATCGTGGACTGGCCAAATCGCCCGTTGCAGAAGGTCTGTCCCGAGACCGGGCGCGCGGCGCTGACGCAATGGCGGGTGCTGCGGCAGGCGGAGGACGAGACGCGGGTGCGCCTCACCCCGAAGACCGGCCGCAGTCATCAACTGCGGGTGCATATGCTCAGCCTCGGCCACCCGATTCTTGGCGATCCGCTCTATGCGACAGGGGCGGCGCGGGAGTATTCCCGGATGATGCTGCATTCGGAGGAATTGCGCCTGCGCCATCCCGATGGCGGCGCGGGCATGACGTTTCGCGCGGCGGCGCCGTTCTAGCGTCCGCGTCGCCGGTCGCTCAGGCCTGGCGGCGCGCTGCGGATCAGGCCAGGCCTCCCTGCGCCGGGGCGGGGCTCTGACGCGCAGCACGGGACGCTGCGCGGTCATAGCGTCTGCGTGCCCAGGCCCGTCCGAGTCTGGCCAGGAGCGAGTGCCGCACCCTTTCCGGACCGGTTGATCCGTTGCGCTGCGTGTCACTGTCGCGGATGCCTGACGGGTAGAGCGACGCAGGGCGCAGGCCGGTATGCCAATGACATTGGAGAAAGGCATCGACCGGCCGATCGAAGACCTCCGAGAGGTCGAGCAGGTGTCGTGCGGCGTCTCGGCTGACCATCTGGGTGGTGGTGCGTGGCCCTGCCACCCGTGGCACTTTGAGCACACAGGGACCGGTGGTATCGACCAGCAGGGCAGGGCCCTTGGCGGGTCGAGTCTGGAACTGGATCAGGCCAAGACCGCCGATATGAGGCTCTGCGAGACGGAGTGCTTGCACAAAGGTCGCAGGCGCCATCACGGCGGTGTCTTCGAGGATGATCCCGAAGTCGAGGTCGCGGCGCACGATTTCGGCCCAGATCTGGCGATGGCTGAGAAAACAGCCGATCTCGGCGGCGCTGAGCGCAAAGGCATAGGGCGGCACGAAGAGGGTCGCGCCGACCGTCGCGGCAAGATCGCTTTCGGACAGCCGGGTGCCATCGACCGCCGTCCAGATTTCACCGGCCATGCCGCAGGCGGTCAGCAGGGCGCGCGCATTGTCGAGACGCGCCGTGGCGCCCGGCAAGTGCAGGACAAAGGCATGGCCCCGCATCTCTGTCAGGCGCCCGGAGTCCAGCCCGACACCGCCTTGACCTCAAGAAAATCCTCGATCCCCCATTTGCCGCCCTCGCGGCCATGGCCGGATTGCTTCATCCCGCCAAAGGGCGCGCCGGCGGAGAGTGACTTGCCGTTCATCTCGACCATGCCCGAGCGCAGGGCGCGCGCGAGACGATTGGCGCGCGCCGGATCGCCGGTCTGGACATAATTGGTCAGGCCATAGGGCGTGTCATTGGCGATGGCGAGCCCCTCTTCTTCGGTCTCGAAGGGGATGATCGACAGCACCGGGCCAAAGATTTCCTCGCGCGCGATGGTCATCTCGTTGGTCACGTCGGCAAAGACCGTGGGCTTGACAAAGAAGCCACGATTGAGCCCGTCGGGCCTTCCCGTGCCCCCGGCCACCAGCCTCGCGCCTTCGTCGATGCCCTTCTGGATCAGATCCTGGATCTTGGCGAATTGTGCGGCGTTGACCACCGGGCCGATATGGCGGCCTTCCTCATGGGCGGGGCCGACCTTGATCGAGGCGGCCACGGCGGCGGCCTCCTCCACGGCCCGGTCATAGATTTCGCGCTGCACGAGCATCCGGGTCGGCGCGTTGCAGGACTGTCCGGTGTTGTTCATGCAATGGATCACGCCGCGCCGGACCGCCTTGTCATCGGCATCGGCAAAGATCAGGTTCGCTCCCTTGCCGCCCAGTTCCAGACTGACCCGTTTCAGCGTGTCGGCGGCGGATTTCGAGATCAGCCGTCCGGCGCGCGCCGAGCCGGTAAAGCTGATCATGTCCACCTCGGGATGCGTCGTCAACTGGCTGCCGACGCCCGCGCCATCGCCGTTGACGAGGTTGAACACGCCCCGCGGCAAACCCGCTGCACCGACGATCTCGGCAAAGATGAGCGCGTCAAGCGGCGATTCCTCGGACGGTTTGAGCACCATGGTGCAGCCCGCGATGAGGCCCGCGATCACCTTGAGCGTGACCTGATTCATCGGCCAGTTCCACGGCGTGATCATGCCGATGACGCCGACCGCCTCGTGGATGATCCGGTCATTCGGCGCATGATCGCCAAGCGGTGCATCGAACTGGAACGCACGCGCAGCGGTAATGAAATTCGAGATATGCCAGGTGCCGGACGTGACCTGACTTTCGCGCGACATGGTGATCGGCGCACCCATTTCAAGGCTCATCGCCTGCGCCAGATCCTCGGCGCGAGTCTTGTAGACCTCTAGAATCTTCTCCACATACGCGATACGATCCGCCGGTGATGTTGCCATCCACGCCGGAAAGGCGGCGCGGGCGGCGGCAACCGCGGCATCGGTATCGGCCTGCCCACCAAGCGATATGATCGCACAGGGTTCTTCGGTCGAGGGATTGATGACGGGGTGGTCATTCGTCGCAGAGGGGTTGACCCACGCGCCGTTGATGTAGAACTGACGTTTGTTGATCATGGTGTTGACCTCCTTGAATTTGGCGGCACTCTGTCAGGCGCGATACCGATCTGCAAGGTCGGAAAGGAAAGATGCCGGAGAATTTGATCATATTATATCCGGTGAATGTAACAACAGAATGAAGGAGGCTGAAATGGGCCTGCGTATCAACGACACGATTCCCGATCTCACGGTCGAGACCGACCTGGGAACATTTTCGCTGCACGACTGGATCGGCGACAGTTGGGCGATTCTGTTCTCGCATCCCAAGGATTTCACGCCGGTCTGCACCACCGAATTCGGTGCCGTGGCGCGGCTGTCGGAGGAATGGGCAAAACGTGGCTGCAAGGTGATCGGCGTCTCGGTGGACGGGATCGAGGATCATCGCAAATGGAAGGGCGACATCGAGAAGGTGAGCGGCGCCAAGCCGGGTTTCCCGATCATCGCCGATGACGGGCTTGTGGTCTCCAAGGCCTTCGACATGCTGCCCGCCGAGGCGTATCTGCCCGATGGCCGCACCCCCAATGACAGCGCCACGGTGCGGGCGGTGTTCATCATCGGGCCGGACAAGAAGCTCAAGCTCTCGATGACCTATCCGATGACCGTGGGGCGCAATTTCGCCGAGGTGCTGCGCGCGCTCGATGCGTTGCAGACGACGGTCAAGAATGGCGTGGCAACGCCTGCGGACTGGACCGTGGGGCAGGATGTGATCATCCCCGCCAGCCTCAGCGATGCCGATGCGACGGCCAAATTCGGCGCGTTCGACAAGGTTCTGCCCTATCTGCGCAAGACCAGCCTCAAGGGGTGAAAGATCGCTGGCCGGGGGCAACCCCGGCCACGGGCGCGGTGGTCTGACGGCAAAACACCGCCATCTGGCTCGCCCCGCCCAAGGTGGGATGCGTTTTTCCGATGGCGTCGCAGGTGACATCATAGCCATGGCGCGCGGCGATCCCCTCGGCCCAGCGGGCAAAGCGCGCGCGGCTCCATTCGAAGTGATGCCCCGGATGACGAAAGCGATGCGCGGGCACCCCCAGCACCGGGTTAAAGTCCGCATTGGGCGTGGTCACGATGACATGACCGGGGCGCATGTCGGCAAAGAGCGCGCGCTCCAGCCGGTTGAGATCGGCGAGGGGCAGATGCTCGATCGTCTCCACCAGACAGGCGCAGTCATAGCCGCGCAGATTGGGATGGGCGCTGGTCATCGAGGCCTGCGCCAGTTGCACCTTGACGCGCTCGGTGGCAGGCAGGGTTTCCAGCCGGGATTGCGCCGCGCGCAGCACCGCGAGGTCGATGTCGAGCCCGGTGAGCCGCGTGATCCGGGGCAGCGCCGCCAGCCGCAGGATCAGATCGCCGCTGCCGCATCCCAGATCAAGCAGCGTCTGCGCGCCGGTCGCGGCGACGGCGCGGACCACGGCCTCCAGCCGCGCCTGATGCAGCGGCGTCGTCATCACAAAGGCATCCGCATCAGCACCACATCCTTGACCGGGCAGAGGCAGGACCAGTCCCGCGCCCCGGCGATCCGGGCAAAGGTCTCGGCGCGGTAGAACACCACATGCGTGGGATCTCTGCGATACTGCCAGGTTCCAAACCGCGCATCCTCGGTCTGAAAAGAGGTCATCACCGCCAGCCAGCCACCGGGTTTGAGCATCGCCCCCAGCCGGTCGAACTCCTCGGCGGGATGGTGAAAATGCTCGGCCACCTCGGAGCAGGTGATGAAATCATACTGCTGCGCCAGCGGCGCGGGATCGGGGTGAAAGAACGGATCATAAAGCGCCACCCGGTGCCCCGCCTCGGTCAGCATCGCGGCCAGCGCCGGACCGGGCCCGCAGCCGTAATCCAGCCCCTGCGCGGCGGGCGGCAGCACGGACAGCAGCGGATCAAGGAGTTTCGACAGAAAGCGGCGATAGCCGGGATCGTGGATCTCGTTCTCGTGATGGCCGTAATGGGCCAGTTCGGCAGCCGCATCGGGAAAATGCACGGCATCGAGGCCGGTCGCCTGACAGAGATTGCAGCGCCAGTAGCCGCGCCCGTCGAACCGGCCAAGGACGCGCGGGCCGGGTGCCCGGCAGACCGGGCAGATGCGGGGTGTGGAGCGCGGCATGAGGCACTTTCGCTGTGATCGCCCAGCCATAGCCGGGCCGTGGGGGCGCAATCAAGTCGGGGCGGCATGGACAGCCCCGTGAAATCTGCCTAGACCTTGCCGTCAGACGGATTGCGAGGACGGAATGGACCGGCGCAGACCCTTTGAGATCAATGGCGAAACGGTGGCGCCGGGAACCCGGGCCCGCGTCGATATTCCCGTCAGCACGCTGTCCAATCACACGCCGGTCAATCTCTCGGTCGAGGTGCTGCACGGGCGGCGGCCCGGTCCGGTGCTCTTTGTTTCGGCAGCGATCCATGGCGACGAGGTGATCGGCGTGGAGATCATGCGCCGCCTGTTGCGCGCCACGCCGCTCAAGGGCATGGCGGGCACGTTGCTTGCGGTGCCCATCGTCAACACTTTCGGGTTTCTGGGCCATTCCCGCTATCTGCCCGACCGGCGCGACCTCAACCGCGTCTTTCCCGGCACGAGCGAGGGCTCGATGGCCTCGCAACTGGCGCATATCTTCATGCACGAGGTGGTGCGCCGCGCCGATGTCGGCATCGACCTGCATTCCGCCGCCATCCACCGCAGCAACCTGCCGCAGATCCGGCTCACGCCGGGCAATGCACGGCTTCAGGAATTGGGCCGCGCCTTTGGCGCCCCGGTGATCATGGAATCCAAGTTGCGCGAGGGGTCGCTCAGGATGGCGGCCGAGATGGCGGGTGTGGATGTCCTGCTCTACGAGGGCGGCGAGGGGCTGCGCTTTGACGAATTCGCGGTGCGCGCTGGCCTGAACGGCATCCTGCGCGTCATGCACCATCTCAAGATGATTGGCGGCAAGAGCGTGCCCAAGGTTCCCGCCCCGCCGGTGCGTGCAACCCGCTCGACCTGGTATCGCGCGCCGCGCGGCGGGCTCTTTCGCGGCTATCTCACGCTTGGCGATGCGGTGCAGCCGGGCACCGTGCTGGGGGCCGTGGCCAACGCCTTTGGCGACATCGAGACCGAACTGGTGGCGGATGTCACCGGCATCATCATCGGGCGGGCCAACCTGCCGGTGGTCTATGAGGGCGATGCGCTCTTTCACGTCGCCGAAACCCCCCGCGCCGAAGCGGCGGCGGACGGGATCAGCGCCCAGCTTGACGCCGCCCCGCTCTATGATGAGGACGAAATCATCTGAGGCGCGGCGCGTCAGGTGGTCACGGGCCAGGTGTTGATGATCTCCATCGCCTCATCTGCCGTCTCGACAAAGCGGAAGAGATCGAGATCCTCGGCGCTGATCGTGCCGGCGTCGGCCAGACCCTGCCAATTGATGATCGAGCGCCAGAACGCCTCGCCGAACAGCAGGAACGGCACCCGCGCCATGCGGTCGGTCTGAATCAGGGTCAGTGCCTCGAACATCTCGTCGAGCGTGCCAAAGCCGCCGGGAAAGACACAGACGGCGCGCGCGCGCATCAGGAAATGCATCTTGCGAATGGCAAAATAGTGAAAGTTGAAGCAGAGGCCGGGGGTGACATATTCATTCGGCGCCTGTTCATGCGGCAACACGATGTTGAGCCCGATCGAGGCCCCGCCCGCATCCGCTGCGCCCCGGTTGCCCGCCTCCATCACGCCAGGGCCGCCGCCGGTGGCGATCACGAAGTCGCGCCCCTGCGCGGCGATGGATTTCTCGGTGATCAGCCGGGCGAACCTGCGCGCCTCGTCGTAATAGCGCGACAGATCGGCCAGCGCGGGCGTGCGGGCCGTGTGCTTCTGCTCGGGTTCGGGGATCCGCGCCCCGCCAAACAGCACGACCGTGCTCTGGATGCCGCGCTCATTCAGGATCATCTCGGGCTTGAGCAGTTCCAGTTGCAGGCGCACCGGCCGCAATTCGTCCCGGCACAGGAAATCCGGGTCGGCAAAGGCCAGCCGGTAGGCGGGTGCTCGGGTCTGGGCGGTATCGGGCACCTGTTCGGC
>Ga0210039_1000219_pt1 | contig 64029 bp, 64 predicted proteins | sample CryGeyCG2114_250_3_FD_185460 | JGI IMG/M metagenome (GOLD analysis project Ga0210039, IMG submission 185460) | Groundwater microbial communities from aquifer - Crystal Geyser CG17_big_fil_post_rev_8/21/14_2.50 (SPAdes) (version 2) | ecosystem: Environmental > Aquatic > Deep subsurface >...
GTCCTGCTACCGTTTTACACGGCCATTTTGTGGGGCATCATCATCGCGTTGCTGTTTGCGCCGCTGTACCGCTGGCTGCTGCCGCGTGTGCGTCAACGCCCTAACGTCGCGGCTGGCATTTCGCTGTTGCTGGCGTTCGTCATGGTGGTGTTACCCACCCTGCTGGTGGCGACCTCACTGGCAGTGGAATCGTCGCGTATCTATGAGCAGTTGCAATCGGGCGAGCTCAAACCAACGCAATACTTGCGCGACGTCTTCAACACCCTGCCCAACGGTGTCACCACAGTGCTCGACCGCTTTGGGCTGGTCAGCTTCAACACATTGCAACGCCGCTTGACGGCAGCGCTGACCCAGGGAACCCAGTACTTTGCGACGCAAACCTTTGCGGTAGGCCAAAACACCTTTGAATTTGTTGCCAGTGTGTTCATCACTTTTTATCTGGCGTTCTTTCTGATTCGCGACGGCAACGCCATTGTGCGCGTGGTGCAGCGGGCGCTGCCAATAGCGCCAGCGCAAAAGCAGGCGCTGCTGACGCTGTTCACCACAGTCATCCGTGCCACTGTCAAGGGCAACCTGCTGGTGGCCGCTATCCAGGGCGCGCTCGGTGGCCTGGCATTCTGGGCGCTGGGCATCAGTGGTGCGCTGCTGTGGGCCGTGTTGATGATGTTTTTGTCCTTGCTGCCCGCGCTGGGCGCCGCCCTGGTGTGGGGACCGCTGGCGCTCTATCTGCTGCTGACTGGCGCAGTGTGGAAGGGTGTGTTGCTCGGCGCCTATGGCGTCCTGGTGATCGGGCTGGTGGACAACCTGCTGCGGCCCATTCTGGTGGGCAAAGACACCCGCATGCCCGATTACGTGGTGATGGTCTCCACGCTGGGCGGTATGGCCGTCTTTGGCGTTAACGGCTTTGTCTTGGGGCCAGTGATCGCGGCCATGTTCATTGCCGTTTGGCAGATCTACGTCAGCACAGTAACTGACGCCCTCTGAGATAAGGCTATTGGAGCGCGATCCCTGCGTGCAGTGGCGCACAGACCCTCGCAAGCGCCTCGCCTATATTCATTCACATCAAAAGTAATTTCACGTTTGATGACACGTACATCGGAGAAAAAGATGATGAAACACTCAAAACCCTGGGCTCTGACGCTGTGCTGCCTGGCCGCCTTATTGACAGTTGGCTGCAGCAGCCTCAAAACCCCAGTGACCGCCGAGGTCGCCGTCAGCAAGGCCACCGTTGCCAACGCCGCCAGCGCTGGTGGTGCAGAGTACGCCCCGGTAGAAATGCGGGCAGCGCGCGAAAAATTAGCACTGGCCAACAAGGCCATGGCAACCAAAGACTACAAGCAGGCGCGCTCGCTGGCCGCACTGGCGCAAGCCGATGCCAAGCTGGCCCAAAGCAAGGCCAACTCGGCCAAAGCACAAACCGCTGCCGATGCGCTGCAAGACGACATTCGCATCCTGCGTGAAGAGCTCGAACGCAACAACAACTAAGCCCCACCACCCCAGGAAAAACCCATGAAAAAATACCTTCTCACCCCGACACTGCTGGCCGTTGCGGCACTGATTTCAGCTTGTGGCTCAGTGCCCAAAAACACCAGCTTGCTCGACCAAACTCGTAGTGACTACGTTCAAGCACAGAACAACCCCGATGTAGCCAAGTACGCCCCACTGGAAATGCAACAGGCGGGCACCGCACTGGCGCAGGCCAATGCCGCAGCCGATGATCGAACCAGTCTTGAAAAAATCGACAGCCTGGCCTACATCGCCAAGCAAAAAATTGCTTTGACACAAGAAGTGGCCAAAAAGAAATCGGCTGAGGCGGAGATTGCCAGTTCGGCCAAAGAGCGTGATCAGATGCGCCTTGACCAGCGCACCAACGAGGCCAACATTGCCAACCTCAACGCCGAAAAAGCCAGGGTGAGCGCAGCCGTGGCCCAAAGCGAGGCCGCCCTGGCGCAACGCCAGACCCAGGAAGCACTGGCGCGCACTGCGCAACTGGAGGCGCAACTGGCAGTACAACTGGCCGACATGGCAGCAAAAAAAACCGAGCGCGGCATGGTCATCACCCTGGGTGATGTTTTGTTTGGCACCGACCAGGCCCACCTGAGTGCAGACGGCGTGCGCACAGCGCAAAAGCTGGCCACCGTGTTGCAGCAGAACCCGCAGCGCTCGGTACTGATCGAAGGCTTTACCGACAGCACCGGCAGCGATGCCTACAACATGGCACTGTCTCAGCGCCGCGCCACCACGGTGCGCGGGGCATTGACCGACTTGGGTGTGGCGGCGGATCGCATTGACATGCAAGCCTACGGCGAAACCCACCCCGTGGCGGCGAACGACAGCGCCAGCAACCGCCAGCTCAACCGGCGTGTCGAAATCGTCCTGTCCAATGGCAGCGACCGGGTCATTGCCCGCTAAACCTGACCCTTGACTCAATCTTATTTTTCATCAACAGGAGCAACCACCATGACCACCAAAAACGTCTACATTGAAACCATGAAGAAGCAACTCGACGAGCTCAATGCCAATATGCAAAAGCTTGATGCCAAAGCCAAAGAGGCCAAGGAGGACGCGCAGGCCACCTACCACGAAGAGATGCGTAAACTGCACCAGCAATCACAACTGGCGGTTGCCAAACTCGATGAGCTCAAGGCCGCCGGTGAAGACGGCTGGGACAAGATGGTGGCTGAAATGGACAAAGTGCGTGATGCCTTCACGCACTCGTTCCATTATTTCAAGTCACAGGTCTGAGCGCTTTGGCCCGGCATGCCCGGGCTTGCGATGCAGACAAAGCAAAGCGGCCGCCACAGTCCCGCATCGGGAGGCTGTGACAGCCGCTTGGCACTAGCGCCTTTTGGCGCTACCGGCAGGCTATTTGTTCTTGGTCACTTCATGGCCAATGACGCCGCCCACTGCTGCACCCGCTGCCGTGCCCAGCAAGCCACCACCCACCACATTGCCGGCCACGCCGCCAATGACGGCACCGGTTGCGGTACCTTTTTCCTGTGTCGACATACCGGCACAGCCCCCCAGACTCAGGGCCGCGAGCAAGAAGGCGGCGGGCAAAACAGATAGACGTTGTGTGAAGTTCATGAGTATTCTCCAGAGGTGGGATAGCGCAAAGCGTGCAATGCAGGACGCCTTGCACGAACGAAGCTTCATTGTTTGCCCGACTGCACCCCGGCTTCTGTGCGCCCGCACACACAGGGGCAAGATAAATTTCTGATGCATGCATTGGCGTCTATGTGCGCCAGCACACACAAGCACTGCAGCACTGTGCCGTATAGTGCCCCATGCAGCAATTCCTTGGCCTTCCCATTTTTGTCAGTGTGCTGCTTTTGCTCACCGGTCTGGCATTTATCTGGTGGTTTTACCGCGAGACGCAGCACCGCCTGAAAAACCTGGTGCACCTGGAAACACAGCACCTGCTGCAAGTGCAAGAGCAAACCAACCAGCAGCTTCAGCACGCCAACCGCACGCTGCGCGAAAGCGAAGCCAAGCTAAGCGTCACGCTCAGCTCTATTGGCGACGCGGTGATTGCCACCGATGCTAACGCCCTTGTGACGCTGCTCAACCCCGTTGCCGAGCTGCTGACCGGCTGGACGCAAGCCGAGGCCATCGGCCGTCCCATCGACGAAGTTTTTCATATCCTCAACAAAGAAACCCGCCAGAATGCCCCGGTGCCGGTGGCCAACGCACTCGCGCATGGCACGCTGCAAGGCCTGGCCAACCACACCGTGCTGGTGGCCTGCAGCGGCATCGAGCGCGACATTGCCGACAGCTGCGCGCCGATTCGTGATACCGACGGGCAAATCATTGGTGCCGTGCTGGTGTTTCGCGATGTCAGCCAAGACTATACGGTGCAGCAAGAACTGCGTGACAGCGCCAGTCTGGTTCAAGCCATTTTGAACACCGTGGTCGACGGCCTGATCACCGTGTCGGCCAGCACAGGCATCGTCGAGCAGGTCAACCCGGCGATTGGTCTGATGTTTGGCTACAGCAACAGCGAGCTGGTGGGCAAAAGCCTCACCCAATTGATTCCGGAACTGGATCAGGACAACCGCTCCCTGTCTTATTACGCTGCCAGCGCCGAAGAGCTCGCCGCTGGTCTCGGCCGCGAAGTGACCGGTCGGCGCAAAGACGCCAGCACTTTCCCGCTGGCCATCGCCGTGAGCGAAATGCGCCTGCGCGGGCAACGCTACTTTACCGGCGTGCTGCGCGATGTCACCGCGCGCCGGCTGGTTGAAGTGGAACGTGCCCGGCTGGACCTGGTGCTGCAAAACAAAAACGTTGAACTGGAAAGTGCCCGCAACATCGCCGACAGCGCCAACCAGGCCAAGTCAGAGTTTTTGTCGAGCATGAGCCACGAGCTGCGCTCGCCACTCAACGCCATATTAGGCTTTGCCCAATTGCTGGAGCTGAGCTCTCCGCCGCCAACGCCGACACAAGCCGCCAGTGTGGCCCAAATTGTCAAAGCTGGCTGGTATCTGCTGGAACTCATCAACGAGATTCTTGACCTGGCGCTGATCGAGTCGGGCCATCTGTCGCTGTCACTGGAGCCTACGTCGCTGCACGACGTCTTGCAGGACTGCGAGGCCATGATTGCACCGCAAGCCGAGCAAAAAGGCATTCACCTGAACTTTGTCAACCTGCAAGCCAATTGCTTTATCAAAGCCGATCGCACCCGGGTCAAGCAAGTGCTGGTGAATCTGCTGAGCAACGCCATCAAATACAACCGCGCCGGCGGCAGCACCGAGGTGAGTTGCAAGTTTCACTCCAGCCAGCGTCTGCGCATCAGTGTGCGCGACACCGGCTTGGGGCTCACGCAAGCCAAGATGGCGCAATTGTTCCAGCCCTTCAACCGGCTGGGCCAAGAAGCCAGCAGCGAAGAAGGCACCGGCATTGGCCTGGTGGTCAGCCGTCGACTGGTGGAGTTGATGGGCGGTGAAATGGGCGTCACCAGTACGGTCGGCGTGGGCAGCGTCTTCTGGTTTGAGTTGAACGTCGCCGTGGCCCCGCAGCTGACACAAGATGTACCCGTCGCCGATGCCAAGCCTGTGCCCGTGCTGCCAGCGGACTCGGCCATCCGCACGCTGCTGTATGTGGAAGACAACGAGGCCAACATGGCGTTGGTTGAACAGCTTATTGCCCGCCGTCCCGACATGCGCCTGCTGAGTGCCCCCGATGCCATGCGCGGTATTGCTCTGGCGCGCGCGCACCAGCCCGACGTGATTTTGATGGACATCAACCTGCCTGGTATCAGCGGCATGCAGGCACTGAAAATCTTGCGCGAAGACCCGGCTACGCGGCGTATTCCGGTGCTGGCCCTGAGCGCCAATGCCATGCCGCGCGACATTGAAAAAGGCCTGGCGGCGGGCTTCTATCGCTACATCACCAAGCCGATCAGGGTCAATGAATTCATGGCAGCGCTCGATGAAGGCCTGATGGGGGTGTAAGCCTTTGCCGTGCTAGAAGCCCAGGTCATGCCCAAGCTGTTCCAGGGCAAGAGCGCCGGTGCGGCAGTGCACGTGTGGCGCACCGGCTGCTCTACTGGCGAAGAAGCGTATTCCATTGCCATCTTGCTGCAAGAGCAGCTGGAGTCGCTCAAGGCCAGCTACAAGGTACAGGTGTTTGCCACCGACATTGACAGCTGCGCCATTGCTGTGGCGCGCACAGGCGTTTACCCGGCCAGCATTGCCGAGAACATCTCACCCGAGCCTGCGCACAGCGTTCAGGCAGACCCCACGCGGCTCAAGCAAGTCCTGATCAACCTGCTGTCCAACGCCATCAAATACAACCGGTCCGGCGGAACTGTCACGCTAGCTTGCAGCGCGCCCACGCCAGAGCGGCTGCGCATCAGCGTGCAAGACACCGGTGAAGGGCTGTCTGAAGCCAAGCTGGCGCAGTTATTTCAGCCGTTCAACCGGCTGGGGCAGGAAGCCAGCGCCACCAAAGGCACTGGCATCGGCCTGGTGGTGAGCCAACGGCTGGTGTAGTCGATGGGCGGCACCATGGGCGTGCATAGCAGCGTTGGCGTTGGCAGCACGTTCTGGTTTGAGCTGAACCAGACCCGAACATAAAACGCGCTACTCGGTGGTCTTGCCGTCGAAATGCTCGTCGTCGGCCATGGCTTCGGCACGGGTGACGTGCACCACACCGTCGCGGTGGTTGGGTGGCGAGTACAGCGTGTAGAGCTTCATCGGCACCGTGCCCGTGTTGATGATGTTGTGCCGCGCACCAGCGGGCACCACGACCACGAAACCAGCGCAAATGGGTGTGCGAACGTTGTTCAAAACCACCTCGCCACTGCCCTCCTCGACCCGAAAAAACTGGTCAAGCTGATGCACCTCTGCGCCAATGTCTTCTTTGGGGCTGAGCGCCATCAGCACCAGCTGGCAGTGTTTGGCGGTGTACAGCACCTGGCGAAACTTGTCGTTTTGGGTCGCCAGGGTCTCAATGTTTTGCACAAAACCCTTGGCTGTGAAAACACGCGCTTTCACAGGCGGCCCATCAGCAGCAGCACGACGATGATGATGACCACCAGCCCCAGGCCACCGCTGGGCCCGTAGCCCCAGCCGCGGCTGTGCGGCCAGGTCGGCATGACCCCAATCAACATCAAAATCAGCACGATCAACAGTATGGTTCCTAAACTCATGGCGTTCTCCTTGGTTTTTGCCGAAGTTGGCTTTGGCTGCGGTTACACAGCCGGCTTTCGCATCACCCTAGGGTGAGTCAAAAAATGGCGGGCTTGCGCCCGATCCATCTCACAGACTTGAACGTTACGCAAGTTCAGGCGCAGGGTCTGTACGTTGGCGAACCTTGCAAGGGGTGCGCACTACCGTCACAATTTTTATAAGTTTTAGGGTTGTAGCCCTCTATCCATAAGCGCAAGCAGCTATTTTATTTATAGCTTAAAGAATGTTTTGACTCTGGCTTTTGCGTGCTGTGCAGCTCTGCTGCACAAGCGATTTGCAACGAAGCAGTGCGCCCAAAGCTGGCGTGCCAAATGTGCATGTTATTTGTGAACAAGCCCTAAGTACCCGCCAACCCCTTGTGTGGGCCAGCGCACAGAGCGGCGCGGCAAATTGGCGCACCATGCCAATTTGGCGTAGGCTTCGCGCCAAGTACAAGGAACTCAACATGCCCATGACCGTCGACCTTCTCAAGGCACGCATCCTGATCGTGGACGACCAGATTGCCAATGTTCAGCTGCTCGAGCAACTGCTGGCCGATGCCGGTTACAGCCAGGTCAGCAGCACCATGAAACCCGAAGAAGTTTGCACCCTGCACCGTAAAGACGCCTTTGACCTGATTTTGCTGGACCTGCAAATGCCGGTGATGGACGGCTTTCAGGTGATGGAGGCACTCAAGGCCAACCTCACCGACGATTACCTGCCGGTGATTGTGCTCACCGCCCAGCCGGGGCACAAGCTGCGCGCCTTGCAGGCAGGGGCGAAAGATTTCATCAGCAAACCCTTTGACCTGGTGGAAGTCAAGACACGAATCTCCAACATGCTGGAAGTGCGGCTGCTGTACAAAAAACTGGCCGACTTCAACCGGGTGCTCGAAGCGACGGTGGCAGAACGCACGGCCGAATTACGCGAAAGCGAGGCACGCTACCGCAGTCTCACCGAACTGGCCTCCGACTGGTACTGGGAGCAGGACGAGTCGGGCTATTTCACCAAGGTATCAGGTCCGGTGCTGGATATGCTGGGCCTGCAGGTCGAGACATTGTGTGGTGAAAGTCATCGCCCCGAACTCAGCGGCTGGGACCAAGCCGAGCGCGACAAGTTACTTGAATCTGTGGCCAAACGCGAGCCGTTCATCGAACGGGTGCTGCATCGGCAGTATGCCGACGGCAGCCGACAAACCTTTCAGGTCAGTGGTGAACCCATGTTCAACCGTGTCGGCCGCTACGTGGGCTACCGTGGCATTGGCGTCGAACTGACCAAAAGGCCATAACATGCACGCCATCAAAGCCATTTCCGAATCCCCAAGCCCGCAACAGAACCGCCTGCTGGAGGCCCTGCCAGCGCAGGACTTTGACGCGCTGGCACAGCACCTGGAATGGGTGCCTCTGGCGCTGGGCCAGATGCTCTACGACCCCGGAACACAAATGCGCTACGCGGTTTTTCCGACGACCGCAATCGTCTCACTGCACTATGTCACCGAGAGCGGCGCGTCGGCCGAGACTGCGGGCGTGGGCAATGAAGGCATGGTGGGGGTGTCACTTTTTATGGGCGGCAACACCACTTCCAGCTCGGCCGTGGTGCAAACGGCCGGACACGCTTACCAATTGGACCGGCATGTGCTCAAGCAGGAGTTTGACCGGGCCGGCGCGCTGCAGCGCCTGCTGCTGCGCTACACACAGTCGCTGATGACACAAATGGCGCAAACCGCCGTTTGTAACCGGCACCATTCAGTGGAGCAACAGTTGTGCCGCTGGTTGCTGTTGACCATGGACCGTCTGCCCGAGGCGCGTGAAATGGTGATGACGCAAGAACTGGTGGCCAGCATGCTGGGTGTGCGCCGCGAAAGCGTGACCGACGCCGCCGGCCACCTGCAAAGCCTGGGCTACATCCGCTACCGGCGCGGCCACATTGGTGTGCTGGACCGCGCCGGGCTTGAAGTCAGCGCCTGCGAATGCTACGGCGTGGTCAAGACCGAAATTGACCGGCTCCTGGCCGACGTGCAGGCCAACCGGTAAGCCCGGCTCTGGATTACTTCTTGATGCTCATGTCGTTCTTGACCTGGGTGGTTCCCTCAACGCCTTTGGCCACGGCAATGGCACGGTCAATCTGAGTCTGGTTATTGACAAAGCCGCTGAGCTGCACGGTGCCGTCATGGGTGACGACGGCGATGTCAGCGCTTTTGACGGTCTCGTCGGCCATCAGCGCAGCCTTGACTTTGGCGGTGATGACACCGTCGTCGATCTTGGTGCCAAGGGTGATGTCGCCCTGCTTGAGTCTGACGTTGTTGTTCACCGAAAGCACACCGGGTATGGCACGCGTGACCTCGACGGCCAAGTCAATCTGGGTCTGGTTGTCAACAAAGCCACTGAGCATTACCTCGCCTTTGCGGGTTTCAACCTTGAGGTCAAAGCTCTTGATGTCAATGTTGTCCGCCAAAGCCGTTTTCACATGCGTGGTCAACAGTGTGTCGTCCACGTCCGTACCCATGGTGGTGCTGGCCACTGGTGCCACCGGCGGCTCTTCGGTCTTGCTGCAAGCGACCATCGTGATGGTCATGACACCGGCCAGGGTGGTCGTCAAAAGGCGGAGTCCGAGAGGGTTTTTCATAGGTGACTTTCTTTGTGCAAGTTGGAACCTGCCTAATGTGCGCTGGTACGGCGGCCACGTCTGTGCGGCGCCACACAGACTGCTGCGCGCGCCCGCGCCACACTGGGCTGCGCCTGAAATCACACTATTTTTTGCAGAAAGAAATTCATGAACCCTTACAAACTGATTGGCATCATCCTGATCGCAGGCGGTGCTCTGGGCCTGATCTACGGCGGCTTCAGCTACACCAAGGAAACGACCGGCATCAAAGTCGGCCCGATGGCGCTGACGGTACAAGAGAAAAAAACGGTCAACGTGCCCCTGCTGGTCAGCGGTGGCGCCATCGTGCTGGGGGCCTTCCTGCTGGTGTTTGGCCGCAAGTAAGCCCTCAAGAATCAAGTTTGTCGCCAGCGCAAGGGCGACAGCTTCAACGCAAAAGCCCCGACACGCACAAAGCGAGGCCGGGGCGACAACCTTTTCAAACAAGGTCGGTAGCAAGATGAAACTCTGGCTATTTCTTGGGGAACCACGCGTCGGTGGCCTTGCGTTGCCATTCGGCTACTTGCTTTTCGGCGTCATCTTTGGCCACGCCATAGCGTTCCTGAATTTTGCCAGCGAGTTGATCACGGCGACCAGCAACCACATCAAAGTCGTCGTCGGTCAGCTTGCCCCACTGCTCTTTGGCTTGGCCCGTCACTTGTTTCCAGTTGCCTTGAATTCGATCCCAGTTCATTCGATGTCCTTCACGTTAAATTGATTGCAATGCGCTGATCAAGGACGAATCGCAATTTCGTTCTTCACCAGCTTGACGTTGTTGACATTGCGGGCAATGTTTTCAGCGGCACTTTTTTCCATCATGCTCGTGGCAAAACCCGACAACATGACGGTGCCGTTGAGTGTTTCGACGCTGATCGACGAAGCGCTGACGAGCTTGCTCTCGGCCATGCGTGATTTCACCAGGGTGGTGATGCCGGCGTCGTCCACATAAGCGCCCACGGTTTGCTGGCCGCGGCTGACAGCACAGCCGGCAGTGGTGATCAGGGCAAAGGCCATCGCAGTGGTGGCGAGAATAGTTTTGATGTTCATAGTGATACTCCATGGAATGTTGATGGTGAAAGCCCCACCACCGATGGGCGAAAAGCTGAGCGGCGCTCAGTCGATGGATCAACTGTAAAAACAATCGCGTCGCGTGTCGGTGCGTTGGCGCACCGTGCGTTAGCGCTTGCCGGTCACTTCAATGTCGACGCGGCGGTCAGGCTGCAAGCAGGCGATCAAGGCGGGTGTGGTCTTGCGGCCGACACAGTCGCCTGGCTTGGTCACAGGATCAGACCCATTGACACCTTGCGCGTTGATTTTTTGTGCAGGGATGTCACCCGAAGTCACCAGGTAGCTGCTGACCGCCTGGGCCCGCCGCGTGGACAGCGCCTGGTTGTAAGCGTGTGAGCCAATACGGTCGGTGTGGCCGGTGACGTTGATCACGTCGTAGTCCACCCCGCGCAAATCAGCGGCCAGCTTGTCCAACTCGGCCCGGCCAGCCGGTTTAACGACAGCATTGTCAAAGTCAAACAGCGAGTCGGCAGAAAAACTCACTTTCACAGGCGCGGGTACGAACACTGGCGCGGGTTGTGGCGCGGGGACAGGGGCGGCAGCGGCGACCACCGGTGGCGGTGCTTGCGCCACGATCACCGGCGGCGGCGTGTACTCGCGTGCCACCGGTGTCGGTCTTTTGCCACCAAAGCGGTACACCAGTCCCAGCGACGCCAGATCCACGTCGCCCTTGTTGCCAACCGCGTCGTCAATGCGGTAGCGTTCAATTTCGGCACGCAGACTCAAGGCATCGGTCAATGCGTATTGCAGACCGAGCCCGACTTTCAGGTTGGTTTTGCGCGAACTGGGGTTGGGGTCGAGCACATTGACCGCGCCAGTCCCCGTAAACGAATCGTTGGCGTGGGCGTAGGTCACGCCGATGCGGCCAAAGGCAGAAAACTTTTCCGAGATGGGCAGCGTGCCCACCGCATCCAGGTTCAGCCCCTTGAGCCGGATGTCGCCGCTGAGGCTGCCGGTCGGCGTGGTCGTGGTGGTAAAGCCAAACTTCCCAAGATCAAAATAACCTGCCTCGACTGAAAAATACCTGTTGTACTGGTAGCCGCCAAACAGCTTGAAGCCGCGGTCGCGCTCGGTGTTGTTGAACGGCCCGGCTACCAGGCCATTGCCCAGCAAACCACTGGTAATGCGGGCGTCGTCGATGGTCGCATTGGACTGCCCCAGATTGGCACCTGCGTACCAGCCAGCAGCTTGTGCCATGGCCAGCGGGGCGGTCATGAGAGCCAGTGTCAGCAGGCTCAGCTTGACCGGAATGCTGACGACGTTGTGATGATGAAATGTCATGTGATTCTCCAAAAGGCAGCACACCCCTCAAGTGCATTGAGGCGGGGTGGTGCATGTTTTTCAAGTGAACAGGAAACAGGGCTACGGCGTGTTCAAGGTGCAGGCACGTTGATGACGGTGTCGACCAGCGTGACGGAGGCACCCAGGGACAGCGCACGACCATTCAGCGTGACGACGTTCACGTTGCCCGCAGTAGAAAAAGCCGCACCTGATTGCGCGATGATGGTGCCGACCATGGTGCCGCCACCGGCTGCATTGATGGTGGCAAAGCTGCCCACTTGCCAGAACACGTTTTTAGCCAGCGCGCCATTGGTAAGGATGATGCTTTGCGGGAATGCTGCGCCCGGGCCGCCCACGGAGAGTGTGGTGGCCATCTGGAATACCCAGATGGCGTTGGCATCACCTTGTGCATCGAGCGTCAGGTCACCGCCTTGGATCATGAACGAGCCAGCTGCCGATTTGTAAACCCCGGGGAGCAGCGTCAGGCTAGCCAGATTGCCACCAGGTGCCGGGCTTGCGCCAACCACAGGCATGGCCACCAACTCAAGGTAAGCGGTTTGTGCGTCCAGACGAGCCTGCGTCGCTACCGCACATTCGGGCGCGCTCGGACCGGCCGAGTTTGCACCGGTAGTGGAGTTGGTGCAGGTGTAAATCGTGCCGGTGACAGCGCCGATGTTGGCCGGTGTTTCTGTATAGATGTCGTTACCCGGCGCATTTTCATGAAAGCCCGTCACCATGGAAGTGCCGGTGGCAATGGTGCCAATGTCGCCATTGACTATCGTGAGTGTGCCGGTATTGGTCATGCCAGCCGTGCCGCCAAAGGTACCAAACGGGGCAGCGGTGTTCAGGTCAACGCCAGCGGTTAGTGCCACTGTGGCTGCCGTGGTAAAGGTCCACACTTCATTGGCCACCAAGGCGTTGCCGGCCAGATCGGTCGAGGCTGTGGTGATTGTTGCGGTGTAAAGCGTATTGGCTGTCAAATTGGCATTTGGCTTGAACGTGGCATTCTTGTTCAATGGCCCCAAGGCAACGGTTCCTGCGACAAGGCCTGCAGCGCTGGACAGCGTGAAGGTGCTGGTGGTGATGGTCAGCGGGTTCATGCCTTCATTAAAAAGCGCTTTCACCGGACTATTGGTCGCCACATTGGTGGCACCATTGAGTGGCGAAACCGGTGCAACCGTGGGCGGGGTCGTGTCAGCCACCCCTGAGGTGCTGAACTGCCAGGTGGTGTTGCTGGCCATGGCAACGCCGGTGCTGTCTTTGGCAGCAGTGGTGACCGTGGCGGTGCAGGTATCCACCGGGAGTGCGGCGGGCACGCTCAGAGTGGCAACACGGGTGCTGGCCAGGTAGCTCACCGCGCCGCCTGAAACGCCAGCCGACAGCGGGCAAACCAGGGTAAAGCTGGCGGTGTTCAGGGTTGCGGGGTCCATTGCCTTGCTGAAACCGGCTGTGATGATTTTCGTATTGTTGGCCACGCCGGTCGCACCGGGAGTGGGCGAGACAACCGTCACCGTCGGCGGGACAACCAGAACCGGAGCGAGACTGCCCGCTCCCAAAATGGTCGACTGCCCGCCACCGCCACAGGCGGCCATCAGGCCCGTCATGCCCACTGCCGCCAGCCACGACAGCCCTCTTGAAATACCCTTGATTTGATTCATTTGCCGACCCCTTGCGTTGATGCAAAACCTTTAGGAAGCTCAGGGCAGACATTGGCCGACCCTGGCACTTGTGTTTTGCACAACCGCCGATGTGGCGTGCATTACGGGCTGGAGTATGAAGAAGCAACCTGTGCAGGTCTGTGCGCAAGGCAACACAGGAAATGCGGCAGACCGTGGCTCGTGCCGAAACGCAACGAACGACCCGATCGTCAAAAATCAGCCAAGCGCTGACTGGGGCGACACAGCACCCGAACTACGTCTATTGCAACTTGACGGTGGCGCTGGCGTGCAGGCAGATGGCCGCAGCGGTGGCCACGTTGAGCGACTCTTCGCCGCCGGGCTGGGCAATGCGCGCATGCTGGCTGGCCAGGGCTTCCAGCTCGGGGCAAACCCCCTGCCCTTCATGTCCCATGGCCCAGGCGCAGGGCATGGGCAGGGCTTTTTTAAGCAACGATTGGTGCAAAAAATCACCCCGGTGCGAGCTGGTCACCAAGAGCGGCACGCTGAGTTGCTGCACCTGCTGCAAATCTGCCCCTTCGATCAGTTGCAAGCCCCAGTGCGCCCCCATGCCTGCGCGCAAGACCTTCGGGCTCCACAGCGCCGCCGTGCCTTTGAGGGCGATGATCTGCTTGAAGCCAAAGGCGGAGGCGCTGCGCAATATCGCCCCCACGTTGCCCGCGTCCTGCACGCGGTCCAGCACCACGCTGGCTGCATCTGGCTGCAGGTCTGGAGCGGCAGGCAAGTCAAACACAAAACCCATGCGCGCGGGCGACTCCAGCGCGCTGAGTGTGTCATAAAGTGCGTCTGTAATTACTACGTTTTTTATAGCTGCTTGCGCATATTCCAAAAGGGCTAGAGGCCAATTTGACTCTGAAAATATACCGATGCTCGGGCGCACACCACGCGCCAACGCCGCGCGCACCAGGTGGTCACCCTCGGCCCAGAAACGGCCCTGTTTGCGGTAATCGGTGTTACCGGTGGCGAGCCGGCGCAAATCTTTCAGCAGCGGGTTGTCACGCGAAGTGATGTGCAAAGGCAAGGTCATGACAGGCTCCACCCGAACCGTGCGCAAGGCCGGGCAACCGTGCGCTGGCGATTCATGCCGTCCCCTCGCGCCCCAGCACCTGGGCCACGGGGGCAAAGGTTTTGCGGTGCTGCGGGCAGGCGCCGTGCAGCTGCAGCGCCGCCAGATGTTGCGCCGTGCCATAGCCCTTGTGCTGGGCAAAGCCGTAGGCCGGGTAAAGCACGTCGAGTTCTTCGCAGCCCCGATCCCGCGTCACCTTGGCCAGAATGGAGGCGGCTGAAATGGCGGCGATCAGCGCATCCCCTTTGACGATGGCTTCACAGCGCATCGGCAACACCGGCAGGCGATTGCCGTCGATCAGCACCAGTTTGGGCGGCAAGCGCAAGCCCAGTACGGCGCGGCGCATGGCCAGCAGCGTGGCTTGCAAGATATTGAGCGACTCAATTTCCTCCACGCTGGCCTGCGCCACGGCAAAACACAAGGCCTTGGCGCGAATCTCGTCAAACAGCTGCGCACGCTTGGCGGCGCTGAGTTGTTTGGAATCGTTCAAACCGGCAATCGGATGCAAGTCGTCCAGAATCACCGCAGCCGCCACCACCGGCCCGGCGAGCGGTCCGCGCCCGGCTTCATCGACACCGGCAATCAGCCCATCCACGCCGTACTGCAAAGCCAGTTGCTTCATGTGGCGCAGCGCCTGACGTGCAGAGCGCGGCGATGTCGCGCGCGAAGGCTTCAAACGCGCGTTTGGCTGGACGAGTGTCAGCAGGTCAGGCTTGGAGGACTTGGGCGATGGCATGGGCAGCAAGTTGGGGCGTGTCGCGCAGCAGTTCGGTGTGCAGCGCAGTAAAACGTTGTTCAAGAGCCGCGATTGTCTCAGGCTGCGTGCTGGCCGCGTCGAGCCAACGCAAAACTTCCGTAGCCAGCGCTGGCGGTGTGGCGGCATCCTGCAACAGTTCGGGCACGACAAATTCACCGCACAAGATGTTGGGCAGCCCGACCCAGGGTTGCAAGCGCTTGGCACTCATCAGCCGCCACGACAGCGCGCCCATGCGGTAGGCAATGACCATCGGCCGCTTGAACAAGGCCGCTTCCAGCGTGGCGGTGCCACTGGCGATCAGCGTCACGTCACAGGCGGCCAGCGCGGCGTGCGACTGACCTTCAAGCACCGTCACCGACTCGCCCAAGCCACTGGCTTGCGCCGCCGCCATGATCTGTTGTTTCAGCATAGGTACCGCAGGTACTATGAATTGCGTAGCTGGTTGCGCTTGTTTTATAAAGGCTGCAGCCTGAAAGAACCTAGAAGCCAAATGCTTGACTTCGGAGGTTCGGCTGCCCGGCAGAATAGCCACCACCGGCATATCTTGACGCAAACCGAGTTGTGCTCGGGCTTGGGCACGGTCGGCCTGCATCGGAATCACCTGCGCCAGCGGATGCCCAACATAGGTGGCGGCAATGCCGTGCTGCGCCAACAAGGCGGGCTCAAACGGAAAGATGCACAGTACGTGGTCCACGCTGCGTTTGATTTTGTCCAGCCGCTCGGGCCGCCAGGCCCAGACCGACGGGCAAACGAAATGCACGGTCTTGATGCCCCGCCCTTTGAGGGTAGCTTCCAGGTCAAGGTTGAAGTCCGGCGCGTCCACACCAATGAAGACATCCGGCGGGTTAGCCAGCAGCCGGGTTTTGAGTTGATTGCGGATGCCCACAATCTCGCGGTAGCGCAGCAACACGTCCCAGCCAAAACCATGCACGCTGAGCTTGTCGTGCGGCCACCAGGCTTCAAAACCACGCCTGGCCATTTGCGGACCACCGATGCCAAAGCTGCTGAGCTCTGGCCAGCGCGCTTTCATGCCGTCCAGCAGCAGTCCGGCAAGCAGATCGCCGGAGGTTTCACCGGCGACCAGGGCCGCTTTGAGTGGGTTGGTGGGCATGTTCAGCGGCGGAATTTAAAAAAACATCCAATGGCTTGCTGAGGCCGCAGTATGTGTAGCAGCCGGTAGCCTTCCGAATGGTTTGCGTAACGACTCCAGGTTCGTTGAGGTCGTAGGCTGCGCAGCAGCCAGCGGGGCATCCCCCCTCATGCTGGGGTACCAGAAATCGGGGGGCTGCCCCGCTGACTGCTACGCCGACGCGGCTGGTGGAACACCCCAAGCTTTTGAAGTCCGAAAACCATGGCCATTTGTCTATCGGTGGCTTCCCCCACGTTGCCGCCTAGCGCGGCAGGGCTTGCGGGTGACCGCCGATTTCTGGTACCCCAGCATGAGGCGGGCGCCCGCAAGCCCTGTCGCGCGGGTTCAACAAAAGACTGCACCGCACAACGCAACATGATCAGAAAATCACCGAACAATCCCACGCTGGGGCGAGGTTTGATCCAAAAATGAGAGCATCATCTCCACGTCCTGTGCGCACTCAGGGCAATTTTTATCCAAAGTAGCGATCCGTTCTCGCGCTGCCTGCAAGGTCAGATCATCACGGTAGAGCGCCTTGTGCATGGCTTTGACCGCGCTGATGCGCTCGGGCGAAAAACCACGTCGGCGCAGCCCTTCAAAGTTCATCGAACGCGCCGCCGCTGGTTGCCCCTGGCACATCACAAACGGCGGCAAATCGGCAAACAGCAGCGTGCACATGGCCGTCATGCTGTGCGCGCCAATCTTGACAAACTGGTGTACCACAGTAAAGCCACCAAAAATGGCCCAGTCGCCCACGTGCACATGGCCGGCCAACTGCGTGTTGTTGGCAAAAATGGTGTGGTTGCCCACCTGGCAGTCGTGGGCGATGTGGCAATACGCCATGATCCAGTTGTCGTCACCCACACGGGTCACACCCACATCACCGGGCGAGCCGATGTTGAAGGTGCAAAACTCGCGAATGGTGTTGCGGTTGCCAATGACCAGTTCGCACGGCTCACCCGCATACTTTTTGTCTTGGGGAATGGCACCGAGCGAGGCGAACTGAAAAATTCGGTTATCCGCGCCAATGGTCGTGTGGCCTTCAATCACCACATGCGGGCCGACCGTGGTACCGGCGCCAATTTTGACGTGCGGCCCGATGATGCTGTACGGCCCGACGGTCACCGAGCTGTCCAACTCGGCAGCCGGGTCTACCAGGGCGGTGGCGTGAATGGCAGTCACGGGCGCGTCCTCAGGCAATCTTGCGAATGGCACAGGTCAGTTCGGCCTCTACGGCCACCTCACCGTCCACCAGCGCTTTCGCCTGGAACTTGAAAATGCCTGCCTTCATGCGCAGCAGCGCGACTTCCAGAATCAACTGGTCACCGGGCTCCACCGGGCGTTTGAAACGCACACCTTCCATGCCGGCAAAGTAATACACCGTGTCGTCGGTGGCGGCTGAGCCCATGGCATCAAAGGCCAGCAGCGCGGCAGCCTGCGCCAGCGCCTCGAGCATCAATACCCCAGGCATCACCGGGCGGTAGGGAAAATGGCCTTGAAAAAAGGGTTCGTTGATGGTGACGTTTTTCAGCGCCTTGATGGTCTTGCCCTTGTCAATCTCCAGCACGCGGTCGACCAGCAAAAAGGGGTAACGGTGCGGCAGCTTGGTGAGAATTTTGTAGATGTCCATGGATTTTTTTCCTTTGTTTTAGTGGGAGGCTGCAGCAGCGATGAGTTGTTTGACTTGCGCTTCCAGTGCACGAATGCGTTCGCGCAGCGCTGCCAAATGCTTGACTGACGCCGCGTTTTTTTCCCACGCCGCGTTGTCGTCAATCGGAAACAGGCCGGTGTAATGGCCGGGCTTGAGTATCGAGCGGGTTGCCACCGAGGCGGCCGAGATGTTGACCCCATCAGCCAAGGTCAAATGCCCCAGCACCACCGCGCCGCCGCCCACGGTGCAATGCGCACCGATGTGCGCACTGCCCGCAACACCGGCACAGCCGGCCATGGCGGTGTGCGCGCCGACATGCACGTTGTGGCCGATCTGGATCAGGTTGTCGAGCTTGACACCGTTCTCGATCACCGTGTCTTGCAGCGCGCCACGGTCAATGCAGGTGTTGGCACCAATCTCCACGTCGTCGCCAATGCGCACGGCACCGAGTTGCTCAATTTTTTCCCAAGCTCCGTCGCTCGGGGCAAAGCCAAAGCCGTCGGCACCGACCACCACACCGGGATGCAGGATGCAGCGTGCACCCACGGTGCAACCCTCACCCACCGTCACGCGCGACTTGAGCACGGTGTCCGCGCCGATCGACGCATGCGCTTCGATCACGCACAGCGCACCAATGCGCGCACTCGGCTGCACCGTGGCTTGCGGGTCGATCACCGCCGACGGATGAATACGCGGCGACGCGGCTTGGGGCAAGCTCTGCTTCCAAAGCTGCGTCACGCGGGCATAGTAAAGATAGGGGTCATCGGTGACGATGCAGTCGCCGCGCGCGCACGCAACGCTTTGCATCTGCGGGCTGACGATGACACAGCCCGCGTGGGAAGCGGCCAGTTGCTGCTGGTATTTGGGGTGACTGAGAAAGCTGACGTGCACGGCTCGCGCCGACTCGAGCGGGGCCAGGCCTTCGATCAGGCGATCGGCATCGCCATGGAGTTTGCCCCCGAGCAACGCGACGATGGATCCAACACGCAGCGCCACCCGTGGCCCGCCTTTCGCCGGGCTATTTGCCCGCAGGCACGTTGAGCGCCTTGATGACTTTGTCGGTCACGTCATGTTTGGGGTTGACGTAGACCGCGTCCTGAAAAATGATGTCGTACTGCTCGGCCACAGCGATGTCTTTGATCGCCTTGTTGGCACGCTGGATAACTTGCTGCAACTCTTCGTTTTTGCGTGCGTTCAAGTCTTCCTGAAACTCGCGGCGTTTTCTCTGGAAGTCGCGATCCTGCTCAACGAGCTGCTTCTGGCGACTGGCGCGCTGCGCCTCTGGCAGCGTCGGAGCTTCACGCTCCAACTTGTCAGCAAGCGTCTTGATACTGGCGCCCAGATCAGTGAGATCTTTCTCGCGTTTGGAAAATTCCTGCTCCAGTTTGGTCTGAGCGGCCTTGGCCACTGCGGCTTCCTTCAGGACGCGGTCGGTACTGACAAAACCGATCTTGACCTCCTGGGCCGACACGCTCGCCAATGAAAAACTGCACAGAACAACCGCAACGGCCCGACGTAAAAAAGTGTTCATCAGAAACTGGTCCCAATTTGAAACTGCATGCTCTGGATTCTATCGTTGTCAAACTTCTTGATCGGCTTGGCAAATGCCAGCCGCAACGGCCCTACCGGAGAAATCCAGCTGATGCCCACTCCAATAGAAGAACGCAGTGCATTGGCGTCGGCATTGATCGCCAGTCCTTGATCCGGACCGCTCACCATGCCGAGATCCCAGAACCCATACATGCGCAGAGTACGGTCGTTGCCGACACCAGGGAATGGCGCGAGCATTTCAAAGTTGACATTGAGCTTGCTGGTACCGCCCACCGTGGTACCGGTGATGTCCTTTGGCCCCAGACTGCCCTGCTCAAAACCACGCACTGAGCCCAAACCACCGCCGTAAAACTTCTTGAACACAGGGTAAGGCCGGTCACCCATGGCCCATCCCACACCCACCTCGGCATTGGCGGCCAAGGTGTATTTTTTGCTCAAAGGCACATAGCGCTGGTACTGCAGGGTTGAGCGCAGGTAACGCACATCGCCAGCAAAAGACCACTCGGCGTTGATGCGCTGTAGCTTGCCCTGCGTCGGCACCAGGGCGCTGTCACGGTTGTCACGCGCCCAACCCGCTGTGAACGGTATCGCCATACTGGAGTAACCGTACTGGTCGATGTAGTCCTGGTACGAGGTAGGAAGCAAAGTACCTGGCTCGATGGTTGTCTTTTCAAGACCAGCGCCAAAGAACACGGTGTCGGTTTCAGTGAAAGGCACACCAAAACGCAGCGATGCACCCGAGGTAATCAGCTTGTAATAGCTTTGATCCTGGTAAGGGCTGCTGGTGCGGTGGTAAACATCAATCGTGCGCGACACGCCGTCTTCGGTGAAGTAGGGGTCAGTGGTGCTGAGCACCAGCACGCGGTTGATTTTGCTGGTGTTGACCTCGATCCCGAGCGAATTGCCCGACCCGAACGCGTTCTCCTGCTTCAGCCCGAAAGACAGCCCCAGGCCGTCACCACTGGAATAACCGGCACCCAGGCTCAGGCTGCCGGTGGGTTTTTCAACCACATTGAGCGTCAGATCCACCTGATCGGGCGCGCCAGGCACTTCTTGCGTTTCAACCGAGACTTCAGAGAAATAGCCCAAGCGGTCGACCCGGTCGCGCGAGCGGCGGATCTTGTCGCCGTCGTACCACGCCGCCTCCAGTTGCCGGAATTCGCGCCGCACCACCACGTCCCGCGTGCGGGTGTTGCCTGCGACGTTGATCTTGCGCACATAGGCGCGCCGCGACGGGTTGGCCTGCAGCGTGATGGCCACGCGGCTGTTGATGCGGTCGACTTCGGGCACCGCCTCGACACGCGCGAACGCGTAACCGAAATTGCCAAAATAGTCGGTAAAGGCCTTGCTGGTTTTGGCGACTTCGTCGGCGTTGTAGGCCTGACCCGGACGAATGGAAACGAGAGTTTTGAATTCATCGTCCTTGCCCAGGTAGTTGCCCGCCAGCTTGACGCCGCTGACCACAAAGCGCTCGCCCTCGGTGATGTTGATGGTGATGCCAATGTCAGTCTTGTTCGGATCCATCGCCACCTGGGTGGAGTCGACCTTGAATTCAAGGTAACCGCGCGTCAGGTAGTACGAGCGCAGCGTTTCAATGTCGGCGTTGAGCTTGGCGCGTGAGTAGCGATTGGACTTGGTGTACCAACTCATCCAGCCCCCGGTGTCCAGGTCAAACAGGTCACGCAGCGTCGACTCGCTGAAGACCTTGTTGCCCACAATGCGGATATCGCTGATCTTGGCCGGCTCTCCCTCGGTCACGGTGAACGTCAAATTGACGCGGTTACGTTCGATCGGGGTGACGGTGGTGACCACCTGTGCCGCGTACAGACTGCGGTTGATGTACTGGCGTTTAAGCTCCTGCTCGGCGCGATCCAACTGGGCTTTATCGAAGGGACGGCCATCAGCCAAACCGATGTCGCGCAGCGACTTGACCAGCACCTCTTTGTCAAACTCTTTGGTGCCGACAAATTCAACGTTGGCCACGGTGGGGCGCTCTTCAACCACCACCACCAGCACGTCGCCGTTGACCTCGATGCGCACATCCTTGAACAAGCCCAGCGCAAAGAGCGCACGAATCGACGCAGCGGCCTTGTCGTCGTTGTAGACGTCACCCACCTGAACCGGGATCGACACAAACACCGTCCCCGGCTCAACCCGTTGCAGGCCCTCAATACGGATATCACGCACGGTAAACGGATCAACCGCCCAAGCCGACTGCGCAGCCACAAGCAAAGCAGTCAGCGCGGTCAGCGCGCTGAGACGACAACGAGTGAAATTCATAGTGATCTTAAAAATAAAGAGGATACCCAGCCGTCGGCTTTAACTGAACAGACGGCTGATATCGTTGAAAAGCGCAATAGACATCATGACCATCAACACGGCGATGCCCCCTTGCTGCAGACGCTCCATCCATTGGTCTGACACCGGCCGTCCGGTGATCGCTTCCCAAAGATAATACATCAGGTGCCCACCGTCGAGCACCGGTATCGGCAGCAGATTCAACACCCCCAGGCTGACGCTGACCAGCGCCAGAAAAACGAGGTACTGCGTCAACCCTTGACCCGCCGACTTGCCGGCAAACTCGGCAATTGTCAACGGGCCGCTGATATTCTTGACCGACGCCTCGCCGACCAGCATGCGCCCCATCATGGTCAGGGTAAGCGTTGACATGTCCCAGGTCTGGCGCACCCCTCGCGTCACGCCGTCAATCAAGCCGTAACGAACCATCGCCATGTCTGGCGGCGCACCCACATAGGCGCCGACGCGGCCCACCGCCTCACTGCCATCCTGGGCTAGCGCCGGCAGGACATCAACATCGCGCGTCAGACCCTGTCGGACAATGCGCCAGCGTTGCAACTGGACCTTGCCGTCGCGCACCGAAGCGCGAATGAGTTGACGCAACTGCTGACCATCGACTACCCGCTGCCCATCCACCGTCAGCACTTCGTCGCCTTTTTCAAGCCCCGCTCGTGCGGCGGCACCGTCAGCCAGAATCTCGCCCATCATCGGCCGCGAAAAAGGTGCGGCAATGCCAATACGGGCAAACAGCCGGGCATCGACTTCTGTGGCTTGCAGACCCGAGAGCGGCAGCGCCAGCATGCGTGGGGCGTTATCTACACCAGCAACTTCAAGACGCAAATCCTGCGCCTTGAGCGCGGCACGGGTGAGCTGCCAACGCACGTCGTCAAAGGAGAGAACCGGCGTCAAGTCATCGTCGGCCAAACCGATGCGCAACACCCGCTCACCGCCGACCAAGCCTGCCTTTGCCGCCAGGGAGTCAGCGGTGGGTTGGCTCAAAATCGCTTGCGGCAGTTCGACACCCATCCAGTTGACACCGCTGTACAAAGCCAGGGCCAATGCCAGATTGGCGAGCGGTCCGGCAGCGACGATGGCTGCCCGGCGCAAGAGCGGCTGGGTGTTGAACGCCAAATGACGCTCGGCAGGGTCGACCGGACCCTCGCGCTCGTCGAGCATCTTGACAAAGCCACCCAGAGGAACCATGGCAACGACAAATTCAGTTGCATCAGGGCTGGCCTGGCGCCGCCACAAGGGTTTGCCAAAACCGATCGAAAACCGCAAGACCTTGACGCCACACGCCAGCGCCATGCGGTAATGGCCGTACTCGTGGATGGCAATCAGCAAGGCAATGGCAACAATGAAGGCGGGCAGCGTCAGCATGGCAGGTGAATTTACCGCGGATCAGCGCCGCATGCTGCGCACCGACTGCTTGGCAGCAGCGCGTGACTGGGCATCAAGCGCCAGCAAATCTTCCAGCGACCCAGGCGCTGCCGGTTGCACGGTCGACAACGTGGCCAGATTGACAGCGTGAATCTGGTCAAAACGAATCTCGCCAGCCAGAAACGCCGCCACCGCCACCTCATTGGCCGCGTTAAGCACCGCAGTACTTCCCGGCGCGGCTTGTAACACTTGCCAGGCCAGTTGCAAGCCGGGAAAGCGCTGGGCGTGGCCGTTGGAGGTGATCGCTTCAAACGTCATGTCGGCCATGGCGCTGAAGTTGAGCGCACTGGCGCCCGACGTGACTCGCTCGGGCCAGGCCAAGCCATAGGCAATGGGCACTTTCATGTCGGGCGTGCCCAATTGGGCGATGACCGAATGGTCGCGGTACTGCACCATCGAATGGATCACACTCTGGGGATGGATCACCACGTCGATCTTGTCGGGCGGCACACCAAACAGGTAGCGCGCTTCAATCACCTCCAGCGCTTTGTTCATCATGGTGGCCGAATCGACCGATATCTTGCGCCCCATCACCCAGTTGGGGTGGGCACACGCCTGATCCGGGGTGATGTTGCCAAAGGTCGCCGGGTCGCGCTGGCGAAACGGGCCACCAGAAGCGGTCAGGATGATTTTGTCAACCTGTTCGGCCCAGCACGCCGGGTCGTCGGGCAGCGACTGGAATACCGCCGAGTGCTCGCTGTCAATGGGTAGCAGTTTGGCGCCCCCGGTGGCAACCGCTTTCAAAAAGAATTCAGCGCCGACCACCAGCGCCTCTTTGTTGGCCAACAACAGGCGCTTGCCAGCACGCGCTGCGGCCAGACACGACGCCAGACCTGCAGCGCCCACGATAGCCGCCATGACGCTGTCAACCTGCGCATGAGATGCTATTTCTTCAATAGCTTCAGACCCAGATATTACCTGGGTTGGAAGGCGATTTTCCTTGCATTTTTCAGCCAGCAAGGCAGCGTGGGGAGCGCTGGCCATGACAGCAAAGGCCGGCTTGAATTGGACGCACTGCGCCAACAATTTGTCTACCTGCGTTGCCGCGGCGAGGGCAAACACCTCGAAACGTTGCGGATGCAGGGCGATCACTTCCAGCGTACTGACACCTATGGAGCCAGTCGACCCCAGAATGGCGACGCGTTGCCTGCTTGTACCTGAATGTCCGGCCATAGTTGCCCTCACAATGAAACCAACATCATCGCCAAGGGCAGCGCAGGTAACAGCGCATCAACCCTGTCGAGTACGCCACCGTGGCCGGGCAGCAAACCGCTGCTGTCTTTCACGCCCGCACTGCGTTTGACCAGCGACTCAAACAAATCGCCCACGACACTCATGGCCGCCATAAAAATGCAGGCCAACAGCAAAAAAGCGAGCCCCCGTCCGGCAAGACGGGTGTACAGGCTGGGCACATCCACCCCATAGGCAGCATCGACGTAGCGCCACACCATGGCCAGCAGCACCACGCCCACCATGCCACCAAAAACACCCTCCCAGCTTTTGCCTGGGCTGATTGACGCCGCCAGCTTGCGGGAAATCAACCGCCCGCCGAATGCACGGCCGGTAAAGTACGCGGCAATATCAGCCATCCAAACCAAAGCCAGCACCGACAACAAGAAATTGACCCCCAACAGCCGTGCCTGCGCAACTGCCAGCCAGGTGACACACAACGCCACCAGGCCCAGCGCCAGGCGCAGCGTTTTGGTGTGGCCAGCCCATGCCCCCACGCCACAACGCAAAACCCACCCCCCCAGCAACACCCACGCGCCCCCGGTGCACAGCCACAGCAGGGGTAGCGGTTGCGGCAGCAAACCGGCGCGCCAAAAAACAGCGCACAGCAACGCAGACCCCAGCCCGGCAAGCCAGGCGGACAGCGCGCCTCCCCCGTTCATGCGCACCCATTCCCAGCAACCTGCGGCGATAAAAACCAACGTCATCAGGATAAAAGGTTGGGGCGCCGGATAGAACAGCGCCGGCAGCAAAATCGCCAGCAACACCAGCGCTGTGATGACCCGTTGTTTGAGCATGACCGGCAGGTGTTCGCGCGTTGACTCAGGAAGCGACGGCCTGGACCTGCGCCGAGGTTTGGCCAAAACGGCGTTCGCGCTGGATGAACGAGGCAATAGCCAGGTCAAGTGCTGCCTCGTCAAAATCGGGCCACAGAATGTCACTAAAGAAAAATTCGGAGTACGCCGACTGCCACAGCAAAAAGTTGCTGATACGCTGTTCACCCCCGGTACGGATGACAAGGTCAGGGTCGCGTACATGCGCCAGCGCCATAACCTGATTGAAGTTTTCTTCGGTGATGTCCAGCCCTTGCCGGGCCAACTGCCGCGCGGCTTGAACGATGTCCCAGCGACCACCGTAATTAAAGCAAACATTGAGAATCAAGCGGGTATTGTCGGCAGTGGCTGCCTGTGCCTCTTCCATGTGCTGCAAAACACGCGCTGACAAGCCTTCTCGATCACCCACAAACCGCAGTTGAACGCCATCTGCTTTCAACTGTTTCACCTCGCGTGACAGCGCCAAAGCAAACAAATCCATCAATCCAGAAACTTCTTCGGTTGGCCGCTTCCAGTTTTCTGAAGAAAATGCGAACACGGTCAGCACCCGCACGCCTCTGGCATCACACGCCCGGGCGCAGCGTTTGAGCGATTCGACCCCCTGCTTGTGACCCGCAATCCGCGGCAGAAAACGTTTGCTCGCCCAACGCCCATTGCCATCCATGACGATGGCAATGTGATGGGGAATTTTTTGCGCTGTCATGGCCGGTTAAACCGCCATGATGTCTTGTTCCTTGGCAGCGACCAACTGATCAACAGCAGCAATGTGTTTGTCAGTCACTTTCTGGATGTCGGACTCGCAGCGCTTTTGCTCGTCTTCAGAAGCGAGTTTGTCCTTGACCAGTTTTTTGACCGCTTCGTTGGCATCACGGCGCAGACTGCGCACCGCGATCTTGGCGGTTTCACCTTCAGCGCGAACGACTTTGGTGAGTTCCTTGCGACGCTCTTCGGACATGGCGGGCATCGGCACGCGAATCAAATCGCCCATCGATGAAGGGTTCAGACCCAGGTCGCTGTCGCGGATGGCTTTCTCGATCTTCGCACCCATGCCCTTTTCCCAAGGCTGGACGCTGACGGTGCGCGCGTCGAGCAAAGACACGTTCGCCACCTGGCTGACAGGGACCATCGATCCGTAGTAATCGACATGTACCGTGTCAAGGATGGCCGGGTTGGCGCGTCCAGTACGAATCTTGGTCAAATTGTGTTGGAAAGCCGCAATGGACTGGTCCATTTTGGCTTCAGCGATTCGTTTGACATCAGCTATCGGCATGGTATTCCCTCTCTGTCCAAATCACGTTACAAACGGCTATTTTGACACGCTCAGGCGTAGACCAAAGTGCCCTCGTCCTGGCCCATGACAACGCGCTTGAGTGCACCGTGCTTAACGATGGAAAAGACCTTGATCGGCAATTTCTGATCGCGGCACAGGGCAAATGCAGTGGCGTCCATGATGCCCAGATTCTGCGAAATGGCATCGTCGAACGATATTTTGCTGTAACGCGTGGCTTTCGGGTCTTTCTTGGGATCAGCGGTATAGACGCCATCAACCTTGGTTGCCTTGAGCACGATTTGCGCGCCGATTTCGGAGCCCCGCAACGCCGCTGCCGTATCGGTGGTGAAAAACGGATTGCCGGTACCGGCAGCAAAAATGACGACCTTGCCTTCTTCAAGATACTGCAAGGCCTTGGGGCGGATGTAGGGCTCAACAACCTGCTCGATAGCGATGGCCGACATGACCCGCGCTGTCAGACCCGCTTTATCCATGGCATCACCCAGGGCCAAGGCGTTCATCACCGTGGCCAGCATGCCCATGTAATCGGCGGTAGCCCGATCCATCCCCACCGAACCACCGGCGACACCGCGAAAGATATTGCCGCCACCAATGACCACCGCCACCTGCACGCCCAGCTTGGTGACATCGGCCACCTCGTTGACCATGCGGACAATGGTGTCGCGGTTGATGCCAAAAGCATCATCGCCCATCAGCGCCTCACCTGAGAGTTTCAGCAAAATTCTCTGATAAGCAGGTTTGGCAGTAGGCATGACAGACTCCTGGGACGTGGCAATGAAACAGCGCAAAGCAGCAAATCAGGCCGCTTGCTTGGCCGCCGCAACTTGCGCTGCGACCTCGGCAGCAAAGTCGTCGACTTTCTTTTCAATGCCTTCACCGACCACGTACAAAGTGAACGATTTCACCGTGGTAGCCGCGGCCTTGAGCATTTGCTCCACGCTTTGCTTGTCGTTTTTGACAAACGGCTGGTTCAGCAAAGACACTTCTTTCAGGAATTTTTGCACGCCACCGTCGATACGCTTGGCGACGATCTCGGCCGATTGAACGGGCTTGCCAGCAGCCGTTGCCACTGCAGCGTCTTCAGCGGCCTTGGCTGCAGCCACCGAGCGCTCGCGCGCCACCAACTCGGCTGGCACGTCCTGACTGGACAGAGCCACCGGTTTCATGGCGGCAACATGCATTGCCACGTCTTTGGCGGCGGTTTCATTGCCTTCGTACTCAACCACCACACCGATGCGCGTGCCATGCAGGTAGGACGCCAGTTGGTTGCTGCCATCAAAGCGCTTGAAACGGCGGAAAGACATGTTTTCACCAATCTTGCCGATCAGTCCTTTGCGCACGTCTTCCAGCGTGGGGCCAAAGCCATCTTGCTCATAAACGCAAGCGCCCAGTGCGGCCAGATCAGCTGGGTTGTATTTGGCAACTGCTTGAGCGGCAGCTTTGGCCAGTGCCAGAAAACTGTCGTTCTTGGTGACGAAATCGGTTTCGCAATTAACTTCCAGCAGCGCGCCGGCAGTGCCTTCCACCCCGTAGGCCACCACACCCTCGGCGGTAATGCGGCTCGACGCCTTGCCCGCCTTGCTGCCCAGACGCACGCGCAAAATTTCTTCTGCCTTGGCCATATCGCCACCGGCTTCGGTCAAGGCGCGCTTGCATTCCATCATCGGGGCGTCGGTCTTGCCACGCAGTTCAGCCACCATGCTTGCGGTAATTGCAGCCATTTGTTTCTCCAAAAATCAGTTCAGTTAATAAAAATCAAATCAAAAAAAGGGGGCAACAAAGCCCCCTTGATTGGGGTCAACCAAAGGCTCAGGCAGCAGCCTCGTCCACTTCGACAAATTCATCAGAGCTCTCGGCGGCCACGGCTTTGACGATATCGTCAACGGCGTTGGCACGGCCTTCGATGATGGCGTCGGCAATACCACGAGCGTACAAGGTCACCGCCTTAGAAGAGTCGTCGTTGCCCGGAATGACATAGTCGATGCCTTCAGGCGAGTGGTTGGTGTCCACCACAGCAACCAGCGGAATGCCCAGCTTGCGGGCTTCGGCAATGGCGATCTTGTGGTAGCCCACGTCAATAACGAAAATCGCATCAGGCAGCGTGGTCATGTCTTGAATGCCACCAATGTCTTTTTCCAGCTTTTCAAGTTCGCGGGCAAACATCAGCTGTTCTTTCTTGCTCATGGCATCCAAGCCGGCTTCTTGCTGAATCTTCATGTCCTTGAGACGCTTGATGGACGTTTTGACGGTTTTGAAATTGGTCAACATGCCACCGAGCCAGCGCTGATCAACGTAAGGCACACCAGCACGCTGGGCCTCAGCGGCAACGGTCTCACGCGCTTGGCGTTTGGTACCGACCATCAGCACCGTGCCACGTTTGGCGGCAATCTGGCGCACAAACTTGGCGGCTTCCTGAAACATCGGCAAGGATTTTTCAAGATTGACGATATGGATTTTGTTGCGATGGCCAAAAATAAAGGGGGCCATCTTGGGGTTCCAGAAGCGGGTTTGGTGGCCGAAATGGACACCAGCTTCCAGCATGTCGCGCATGGTTACTGCCATAAATTACTCCGAAGGTTAGGTCTTAAATCCAGTTTGTTTTGCGACCCAACCCGGTATCTCAACCGGACAAAGTCACAACACCTTGGTGAAACTGGTTTGCGATTTGCTTATGACGCCAGCAACATTGCCAACTGAAGGGGTGCTGCACCACGTAAAGCTTGGAGATTGTAGCAGTTCACCACGACCCGGTAGTCTGCCCGTTGGCACATTTCTCGGGAGTTGGTGCTGCCGACACCCGTTTGGCGAGATATAGTAGGTTCAACATGAAAGTCAAATTTTGGGGTGTTCGGGGCTCAATTGCATCGCCCGGTCCGTCGACCGTGCGTTACGGTGGGAACACGACCTGCATCGAGGTTCGTACCGACAACAACGAATTGATCATTCTGGACGCGGGCACTGGCATCTTCCCGTTGTCGCAATCGCTTCTGGGTGAACTACCGCTGACCGCCAATGTACTGATTACACATTCCCACTGGGATCACATTCAGGGGCTGCCTTTTTTCATCCCGAACTTCATTCCTGGCAACACCTTGCGTCTGCATGGCGCGTTTGATCCGGTGTCGGGCAAGGGTGTCGAGCAGGTCATGTCGGTCCAGCTGCAATACAGCTACTTCCCGGTACGCGAGGCAGAGATGAAAGCGCGCATTGACTATGTCACATTGACGCCTGGCAAGACGATCCAGATCGGCTCGGCGGCGGTGACGCCGTTCATGATGAACCACCCGGTCATTGATTTTGGTTACCGCATCGAGGCTAACGGAAAGTCTGTGTTTTTTACCGGTGACCACGAACCACCGATCAACATCTATCAGCCTGGCGATCCGGAGTATGCCCAGTACCAGTCCTTCATCGACGCCAAGTCGCAAGACATCCTGCGCGCCATGGCCGGCGTGGACGTGTTGATCGCCGACAGTTCGTACACCAGTGCCGAATACCCAAGCAAGTGCGGCTGGGGACACGGTACGTTCCACACCAGCATCCAGTACGCCAAGCAGGCGGGTGCAAAAAATCTGTTTTGCACGCACCATGAACCCACGCGCAGCGACGATGCACTGGAAGCCATTTTTGCGCAGGTGTTGCAGGAACATCCGCGTCAAGACAGCGACCCGGTCTACCGGCTGGCCAAAGAGGGCGAAAGCTTCGAGTTTTAATCCGTGCATAAGATCACATCGGGCCAACCGCATGCTTTGTACAGCGTCGCTCAGACGAGGCAGTTGGAGAGCCTGGCCGCACTGCAACTGCCCGCCCATGCCTTAATGGAACGTGCCGGCTTGGCGGTGGCCAAGTTGGCACTCGCGCTGACCCCACATGCGCAGAGAGTCTGGATTGCCTGCGGCCCCGGCAACAACGGCGGTGACGGCCTGGTGGCGGCCAGGCACTTGCGGTGTTGGGGCAAACAACCAATTGTCAGCTGGCTTGGCCAACCGGAATACGCGTCAGCAGATACCTTCATCGCTTACCACCAGCTCGAACAAGAAGGCGTCAAGGTCGACAACGAGCCACCGGCGCAGGTTGATCTGTGCATTGATGCCCTGCTCGGCATGGGTGGGCATCTGCGCGAGCCTACCGGCCGGCTGGCACTCTTTATGAACTGTTTGAACGACAGCGCTACAACGGTGTTGTCGATAGACCTACCCAGCGGACTCCATGCAGACACCGGATGTGTTTCGGCATTGCACGTACAAGCCGATCACACACTGAGTTTGTTGACGCTCAAGCCAGGGCTGTTTACCGGCAACGGACGCGATGCGGTAGGAACGTTATGGTGTGACTCGTTGGCTGTTGACCCCAATGAACTCGGACAGCACACTCCTGCCGCCCGACTGCTGGCACGGCCAACACCAACAGCGCGACCGCACGCATCGCACAAAGGCAGCTACGGCGACGTGGCCATCGTCGGTGGCGCATCGGGCATGGTGGGCGCCGCGCTGCTGTCGGCACGGGCGGCGCTCCACGCTGGCGCCGGTCGGGTATTTGTGGGTTTGCTTGACCAAGGCGCCATGGCGGTAGACCCACTGCAACCGGAAATCATGTTCCGTGCCGCTGAAACGCTCCCGCTGGCCCATATGGTGACGGTGTTTGGCTGTGGCGGCGGGGCGATTGACGAGCATTGTCTACAAAGGGTTTTATCCTCAGAAACCCCCATAGTTATTGATGCAGATGCTATCAATACAATTGCTTCTGAGCCGCGATTCCAGGCGTTGCTGACAGACCGTTCAAGCCGCGGGGCGGCAACAGTACTGACACCCCATCCACTCGAAGCGGCGCGCTTGCTGGGACTGAGTGCTGCGCAGGTGCAGGCCAACCGTCTGGAAGCAGCACAGGCCATAAGTCAACGCTACGTCTGCACCGTCGCACTCAAGGGCTCGGGCACAGTTGTTTCGGCGCCGGGCCGTATCAGCGGCGTCAATTCAACCGGCAGCGCGGCTCTGGCAACGGCGGGCACCGGCGATGTGCTCGCTGGCATGATAGGCGCCAGACTGGCGCAAGGATTAGGGGCTTTTGCAGCCACCTGCCAGGCGGTCTACCGTCACGGTGAAATAGCCGACACCTGGCACGGCAACGCACCGCTGACAGCGAGCCAGCTCGCCATTTTGTAGGCTAGCCGCGCCCGACAAAAGGCATCTTTGTCGCCATCACTGTGTGGAACATGACGTTGGCCTGCAACGGCAAGTTGGCCATGTACAACACTGACTGACCAACGATTGACACATCCATCAGCGGCTCCGCCGCTGTCTCACCATTGGCCTGCAACACACCACTGGCCATACGCTGCGTCATCTCTGTGGCCGCGTTGCCAATATCGATCTGACCAACCGCAATGTCGTATTTACGCCCATCGAGTGAGGCCGCTTTGGTCAGACCGGTCACCGCGTGCTTGGTCGCTGTGTAAGCAATCGAATGGGGGCGTGGTGCGGTAGCCGAAATTGAGCCGTTGTTGATGATGCGACCGCCACGTGGGCTTTGCGACTTCATGACCCGAAACGCTTGCCGCAAACACAAAAACATACCCGTCAGATTGACATCCACCACGTTTTGCCATTGTTGCAACAACAAGTCTTCAAGCGGCACCGCTGGTGCGCCGACGCCGGCGTTGTTGAACAGCACATCAACCCGGCCAAATTGCCTTTGCGCGGCGTCAAACAGCGCCGTAACCGATGCCTCCTGCGCAACGTCTGTTGTCACAACCAAAGTCCGCTGCGCCACCGACGCCAGTGCCGCCACGTCTTCCAGCGGTTGAGCGCGTCGTCCGGCCAGGACAACGCTGTAGCCGTCCTGCAGCAAAGCCAAGGCGACCGCTTTGCCGATGCCGGTACCCGCGCCGGTCACGATGGCAACTTTTGTTGCTTTTTTCATTAACTTTTCCTTCATCCGAGATTGTTCATGAGGGTTTGAGATGATGGCGAGCAGGTTTGCGCGGCAGTTTGGGTGGCTGTGAGGCGTTCATAGCATGGCTATGAACACTGAGCAGACACTCAAAATGTCCGCAAAGCTGCCGCCAGCGCTCAAACAGGTGCGAGGCACCGCCTAATGGACGATCTCGGTTCATTGCATGGACTCAACGACTATTTGGATCGGCGTCTGGACTTGCGGCCGCTGTCTTTGCTTTTGGTAGCCAATGGCCGGGTCGCAGGCGAGAGCCCGTGTGGCACCGATGGCTTGGACCGTCCGGACAAATCGCCCTTGGCACGCTTGCCTTTGCTGTAAAAACTGTCTTCAGGCTCTGGTTCAAACAGGCCTGCCGGCCCAACATCGGGCGCCGGTGCACGCGATACACCACCCTCATCTACCAACCTGAAATCTATACGGCGACCGTCCAGATCAACCCGGCTGACCTGCACACGCACCCGACTGCCCAACGCGTATCGAATGCCGGTGCGCTCACCGCGCAGTTCTTGCCGCACCTCGTCAAAGCGGAAGTATTCACCGCCGAGCTCAGTGATATGCACCAGGCCTTCGACGTACATCGCATCGAGTGTGATGAACAAGCCAAAGGTGGTCACGGAGCTGACGACACCGGCGTATTCCTCGCCCAAGTGTTCGCGCATGTACTTGCACTTGAGCCAGGCTTCAACATCGCGGCTGGCTTCATCGGCCCGACGTTCGTTGGCGCTGCAATGCAGGCCCGCTGCTTGCCAAGCTTGCATTTCGGCACTGAGCTTGCGTGGCTTTTGCTCGGGTTCTTTGACCCGCGATGCCAAATTTTTTTCCAGGCGTTTGGACAACTTGGCGTGCGCCTCTCCCGGTATCGGCAACACCGGTAACTGGTACTTGGATTTCGCCAGGATCGCTTTGATGACACGATGCACCAGCAAATCTGGGTAGCGCCGTATCGGACTCGTGAAATGGGTGTACGCGTCAAATGCCAAACCAAAATGGCCGCTGTTGATGGGCGTGTAAATCGCCTGCTGCATTGAGCGCAACAGCATGGAATGAATTTGCGCAGCGTCGGGCCGATCTTTGGTGGCGTTGGCAATGGCCTGAAACTCACTGGGCGACGGGTCATCGCTGATGGTCAGGCCAACGCCGGTCACCTTCAGGTAATTGCGCAAGACTTCTTTTTTCTCGGGTGTTGGACCTTCGTGCACACGGTAAAGGCCGGCGTGTTTGCTCTGCGCAATGAAGTCGGCGCTGCAGACGTTAGCCGCCAGCATGGCTTCTTCGATGAGTTTGTGGGCATCGTTGCGGGTACGCGGCACAATTTTTTCAATGTGACCGGCTTCATCGCAAACAATCTGTGTCTCAACCGTCTCAAAATCAACGGCTCCACGGCGCTCACGTGATTTCAGCAAGGCTTGGTACACGTCGTGCAAATTGATCAGGTCACCAACGCGGTCCTTGCGTTTGAGCGCTTCAGTACCACGGGTGTTGGCCAGTATGGCAGCGACTTCTGTGTAAGTGAAGCGCGCGTGGCTGTACATCACCGCCGGGTAAAACTGGTAGGCACTCACCTCGCCACCTTCGGTGACGACCATGTCGCACACCATGCAAAGTCGCTCAACATCAGGATTGAGCGAGCACAAGCCGTTGGATAGTTTCTCGGGCAACATCGGGATCACCCGGCGCGGAAAGTAGACGCTGGTGGCACGATCGTAGGCGTCGATGTCAATGGCAGAACCGTTTTCAACATAATGACTGACATCCGCAATGGCGACCAACAAGCGCCAACCCGGCACAGCGGCACGCCCTTTGCCTATGCGCGTCGGCTCACAGTACACCGCATCGTCAAAATCGCGTGCGTCTTCACCGTCAATGGTGACCAGCGGTACATCGGTCAGATCCACACGCTGCAGCTTGTCCTCAGGGCGAACGCTTTCTGGCAACGACCTCGCCTGAGCAATGCATGCCTCGGAAAACTCGTGCGGTACGCTGTATTTGCGCACTGCAATTTCGATCTCCATACCAGGGTCATCAATGTCACCCAGCACTTCCTTGATGCGCCCAACAGGTTGACCAAACAAGGCCGGCGGTTCGGTCAATTCCACCACCACCACCTGACCCGCCTGGGCCATTCCCGTGGCTGCCTTCGGAATCATCACATCCTGACCGTAACGTTTGTCCTCGGGTGCAACAATCCAGATACCACTCTCATGCAGTAACCGGCCAATGATGACCTGACTTCCGCGCTCAATGATCTCGACGACACGCCCCTCGGGTCGCCCCTTGCGGTCACTGCGCACAATTCGCGCCTTGACGCGATCCTTGTGCAGCACAGCCCGCATCTCATTGGGAGACAGATAAATGTCGGCCTGGCCATCATCACGAATCACAAAACCGTGACCGTCGCGATGTCCTTGGACAACGCCTTCAACTTCTTCCAGCAGGGCGCTGGTTTGCTTGGTATTTTTGATACAATGCCTTTCTTTCCTGAAATGCCCAGGTGGCGGAATTGGTAGACGCACTAGTTTCAGGTACTAGCGAGTAACTTCGTGGGGGTTCGAGTCCCTTCCTGGGCACCAATGTTAATAAATTTTTGAAAATATCTTTGAACCGAAGCCGCTGCTGACCCAGCGGCTTTTTTGTTGTCCTGTTCGGCTTGGAACACAGGACTCAGAACGGTTGGGCAACCAGATCATGGCCACGCGTGCCCACAACCCGCGCCTTGGTAAATTCGCCCACCTTGAGGGTCTTGCTGATTTTCTCTGGTGGCAGCAACGCAACCATGCCGTCAATTTCGGGGGCATCGGCAAACGTCCTGCCGCGGCCACCCTTTTTACCCAAGCCGGGTGCATGATCAACCAAAACTTGCATGGTGGCGCCCACACGCTGTCTTAACTTTTCCGCCGAAACCGCTTCGGCAACCGCCATGAACCTGGCTCGGCGTTCTTCACGCAATTCCGCCGGTAACATGCCCGGCAAGTCATTGGCGGCCGCACCGTTGACGGGACTGTAGGCAAAGCAACCAGCGCGGTCAATTTGTGCCGCCTGCATGAAATCGAGCAAATGGGCAAATTCGTCTTCTGTCTCGCCAGGAAAACCGGCAATAAAGGTACTGCGAATCACCAGTTCAGGGCAAGCCAGACGCCAACGGTCGATGCGCTCCAGATTTCTTTCACCACTGGCCGGGCGCTTCATCCGTTTCAAGACGTCCGGGTGACTGTGCTGAAACGGCACATCCAGATAGGGCAAAACCAAGCCAGAGGCCATCAAAGGCAATATGTCGTCGACACTCGGGTACGGATAAACATAATGAAGGCGTACCCAGGCGTTATGCTCTTTCGCCAGTTCACCCAACGCTTGCACCAACTCAAACAACTGCGTCTTGATCGGCTTGCCGTTCCAAAAACCCGTGCGGTATGCCACGTCAACACCGTAAGCCGACGTATCCTGACTCACCACCAGCAGTTCTTTCACACCCCCTTCAAAAAGCGCCTGTGCCTCAGTGAGCACATCGCCAATCGGACGGGACACCAAATCACCACGCAAGGACGGAATGATGCAAAACGTACAGCGATGATTGCAGCCTTCGCTGATTTTCAGGTACGCGTAATGGCGTGGCGTCAGTTTGATGCCAGCCACTCCAAAAGCGTTTGGTACCAAATCAATAAAAGGATCGTGTGGCTTTGGCAAGTTGCTGTGGACCGCGTCCATCACCTCTTGCGTCGCGTGCGGGCCCGTCACCGCCAGCACACTCGGATGCATTTGCCGCACCAGGTTACCGCCATCGGCGCCCGGCTTGGCACCGAGGCATCCAGTGACGATGACTTTGCCATTTTCCGCCAGCGCCTCGCCAATTGTGTCGAGACTTTCCTTGACCGCGTCGTCAATAAAGCCACAGGTGTTCACGATCACCAAGTCTGCGCCAGCAAACGTCTTGACGGTCTGGTAACCCTCAGCACTGAGCTGGGTCAGAATCAATTCAGAGTCGGTCAAGGCCTTGGGGCAACCCAGACTGACAAAACCAATTTTTGGTGCGCTCGCCGCACCGTGAAATTCATTGCTCATGGATTGAGGATGCCCTTTATGGCTTGCTCTTGATACCAAACGCACCCAGCATCTGGTCGGCCTGCTTTTGCATTTGCTCCAACATCGCTTTTGACTGGTCCAGACTGCCGCCCATCATTGCCTGGATCACGGGTGACTGCAGCGCAGAAAATTGCTTCCACATCTCGGGCGTCAGCCCCTTGGATTGTTCTGCCAGGCGAGTCTGCACGTCCATCAGCGACTGAATGTTTTTCTCGAGATACCCCCCCAGAAAGCCCTGCATTGCATGACCGTAAAAACGAATCAGGCTCTCGAGCACTGAAGCGGTAAACATCGGCGAGCCACTGGCCTCTTCCTCCAGAATGATCTGAAGCAAGATACTGCGGGTAATATCTTCGCCAGTCTTGACGTCCCGCACCTCAAAAGCTTCACGCTTCATCACCAGTGCCTTGACTTCCGACAACGTGATGTAGCTGGACGTCTCGGTGTCGTACAAGCGCCGATTGGGATACTTTTTGATAATGCGCTGGTGGCTCGAAGCCGGTTCTGCGGTTGTGTTTTTCATAGGTCGCTCTCTGGCTCAGCAGGCGCGTAAATGAAGAGAAACGTCTGCCTTTTCATTGTAGGCACTCGTTGCGCACTTTGCGGACAAGCAAAGCGCACGCAAGCCAACAGACAAGGAAAAGGTAAACGGGAAATACGAGGCCTCTGTGGTCTGAACGTTTACAACTTCAGAGAGACCTGGTAGGCGCGATTGGACTCGAACCAACGACCCCCACCATGTCAAGGTGGTGCTCTAACCAGCTGAGCTACGCGCCTGAGGAATTCAGGAAGGTGTAGAGTATAGCGGCATTTCAGCTTGAAGCAGAACAAGTGCTCGCCAAATTCTTACGATTTGTCTCATGGATAATTGACGTTTACGTTAACGTCATTCATTTTTTGGAGACCTTCATGGAAATTACAGGCAAAGTTTTTATCGTCACCGGCGGCGCCTCAGGCTTGGGCGAAGGTACCGCACGCATGCTGGCAAGCAAGGGTGGCCTGGTCGTCATTGCCGACATGCAGGCTGAAAAAGGCGAAACCGTTGCCAGGGAAATCAGTGGCAAGTTTGTCAGATGCGACGTCAGTGCCGAAGCAGATGCACAGGCGGTGGTTGCCCAAGCAACGACCATGGGCAAATTGATGGGATTGGTAAACTGCGCTGGCATCGCACCAGCCGAAAAAACAGTCGGGAAAAATGGCCCGCACGCACTGAGTCTTTTCAGCAAGTGCATCACCGTTAACCTGATCGGCAGTTTCAACATGATCCGCTTGTGCGCCGACGCCATGAGCAAAAACGCACCCGAAGCCACCGGCGAGCGCGGGGTGCTGATCTCCACGGCCTCGGTGGCTGCTTACGACGGACAAATCGGCCAGGCGGCATACAGCGCATCCAAGGGCGGGATCGTCGGAATGACACTGCCGATTGCCCGCGACCTGGCGCGAAGCGGTATTCGCAACATGACCATCGCGCCCGGCATTTTTGGCACACCGATGCTGTTTGGCTTCCCCAAGGAAGTACAAGACGCGCTGGCCGCCAGCGTCCCCTTCCCGTCGCGGCTGGGCACGCCGCAGGACTACGCCAAGCTGGCGCTGCACATTTTTGAAAATGACATGCTCAACGGTGAGGTCATTCGCCTGGACGGTGCGATTCGCCTGGCACCACGCTGACGGCGTCAGCCCCCCCCCGGGGTGGGCTTTCTACAATCCGCCCATGTCGATTCCCCACACCTTTGTTCAGGAGCTTCTGGCGCGCGCCGACGTGGTGGAAATCGTCGGCCGCTATGTGCCGCTGAAAAAAGGCGGTGCCAATTTCATGGGCTTGTGCCCTTTCCACAGCGAAAAATCACCGTCGTTTTCGGTCAGCCCCAGCAAACAGTTTTATCACTGTTTCGGCTGCGGAAAGAGCGGTGACGCCATCAGCTTTTTGATGGAGCACGCTGGCATGAACTTTGTCGAGGCAGTGCAAGACCTGGCCCAGCAATTGGGCATGCAGGTGCCTGAAGACGATGCCAGTCCGCAAGACCGGGCGCGCGCTGCGCAGCAAAAAGAGATCAAAGGCACCCTCTGCAGCGTCCTTGAAAAAGCCTGCAAGGCCTATCAAAAACACCTGAAAAATTCCGCCAAAGCCATTGAATACTTTAAACGGCGCGGCGTTTCGGGTCAGATCGCCAAACAATTTGGTCTAGGCTATGCGCCTGAGGGCTGGCGCACGCTGGCCAGCACCTTCCCGCAATACGACGATCCCTTGTTGGTAGAGAGCGGCCTGGTCATCGTCAGCGACGAAGAAGGTACTGAGAGCAAACGCTACGACCGCTTTCGTGACCGCGTCATGTTTCCTATCCGCAACATCAAAGGTGAATGCATCGGCTTTGGCGGGCGGGTGTTGGGCGACGACAAGCCCAAGTACCTCAACTCGCCCGAGACACCTGTTTTCAGCAAAGGGCACGAACTCTACGGCCTGTTCGAAGCCAGAGCGGCCTTGCGGGAGCACGGCTTCGCGCTCGTTACCGAGGGTTATATGGACGTCGTGGCACTGGCGCAACTGGGTTTCCCCAACGCGGTTGCCACACTGGGAACGGCCTGCACGGCAGACCATGTGCACAAGCTCTTTCGGTTTACCGATGCAGTGATTTTCAGCTTTGACGGCGACAGTGCCGGACGCCGAGCCGCGCGCAAAGCACTTGACGCTGCGCTACCGCTGGCGACCGACGTGCGCAGCGTCAAGTTCCTTTTTTTGCCGCCAGAGCACGACCCCGACAGCTTCATCCGGGCACACGGTAAGGAAGCGTTTGCCCGCTTTGTGTCCGAAGCCGTTCCACTGAGCCAGTTCTTGCTCGACAGCGCCCGCGACAGCTGCGATTTGCAGACAGCTGAAGGCCGCGCGCATTTCGCCAGTAACGCCAAGCCACTTTGGGAACTGATGCCACCGGGGGCATTGAGGCAACAGCTTTTGTCTGAAATCGCCGACAAAGTGCAATTGTCAAACCGCGAATTGCTCGACGTCTGGCGTATCAGCCCAGTAAAAAACCCCAAAAAAAGATCAGAAAGCTATCAACAAAAGAGCAATAATCTCTTTACGGATAAGGGCCACAGCCATAAAATACGTCAAGGCGGTGGTGTGGAACGGGCAACGTCAAGCACCCGCCAACCCGCCAGCCGCGCCGACCACGCCGCCCGCATTCTGCTGGACAACATGGCCATTCTGGAGAGTCTGACCAACGAGGACCACGCTTTGTTGTGCGGGCTGGGTGCGCCCCAGGGCCCGTTGTTTTCATGGTTGGAGGCGCAATACCATGAGCAGGGTGCCCAGCCTTGGGTGGCATTGCGCGCGGGTCTGCAAGGTCATGAGAGTGAGGTTTATGCCACCCGGATCATGGCCGGACACGAGCTGTTAAGCGCTGACGACCCCGATGAGGCACTCGACGAGTTGCGTCACCTGCTCAACCGGATGCTGATTGAACAACTCAAGATCGACGAAACACAAGCCATCGCGGCGGCCAAGACCGACCCGGCCGCACTGCAGCGCTACCGCGAACTGCAAGCCAGACGCTTGATGCTGGAAGCCACAACCAAGACCTGAGTCTTGGCAAAGGCACTCCAAAAACCAAGATGCCAGTCAAAAACACACTAAAATGCCGGGCTCCGCGGCGTTGAGACCAGTCCTGGCTTCATTTCTAACCGCCTCTCGCCGCCAGATGCGCGGCCTAATTTGACTCTTTGTTTATGAAAATCGCTCAAGAAATTCGCGCCGGCAACGTCATCATGCACGGCAAAGACCCCATGGTCGTCCTGAAAACAGAATACAGCCGTGGCGGACGCAATTCAGCCACCGTGCGCATGAAACTCAAAAGCCTGATCGCCAACTTCAACACCGAAGTGGTGTTCAAGGCCGACGACAAGCTCGACCAGGTCATCCTGGACAAAAAAGACTGCACCTATTCCTACTTTGCCGACCCGATGTACGTCTGCATGGACGAGGAATACAACCAGTACGAAGTTGAAGCTGAAAACATGGGCGACTCGCTTAATTACCTCGAAGACGGCATGCCGGTTGAAGTGGTGTTTTACGACGGCAAAGCCATCTCGGTCGAACTGCCCACCAGTGTGGTGCGCGAAATCACCTGGACCGAACCTGCTGTCAAGGGTGACACCTCAGGCAAAGTACTGAAGCCTGCCAAGATTGTCACCGGCTTTGAAATTGGCGTGCCAATTTTTGTCGCGCAAGGCGACAAGGTGGAAATCGATACCCGCACCGGCGAATACCGCAAACGCGTCTAAAACAACTTCGCAGCGATGCGGCTGCCAGCAAACAGGGCTTCACAGGTTGAGGCCCTTTTTTTTGACCCACAATCAGCACCATGGAATCCACACAACCCCTTTCTCAGCACATCGTTGAACACAAGCTGGCTGACGCGCTGTCGGACCTGCTCAACCACCCTGCTGACGCCGCCGTACTCAAACCCAACGCCTACCGGCTCGCGTTTGCCGACCCTGAGTTTTTGCTGCGCCGCGAGTCGCGCGGCATTCGCATTCAGTTGGAGATGCTCAAACCCGATCTCGACCAGACCGAGCAGGGCATCAACAACACCGTCGTGGTGTTTGGCAGTGCGCGCTTCGTGTCACCTGAGGCGGCGCAAGCGCAGCTGCAGACCGCTACCGCCAGCTGCGACACAACTGCCATCACGCGCGCCCAGCGACAACAGCGCAACGCCCACTATTACGACCAGGCGCGCCAGTTTGCACGCTTGGTCGCGGGCTACAGTGCCAACTTGCCGACCGAATCCCAGCTGTTCATTTGCACCGGAGGCGGTCCGGGCATCATGGAGGCGGCCAACCGTGGCGCGCATGAAATTGGCGCCCCGACCGTCGGGCTGAACATCGCCCTGCCGCACGAGCAGCACGCCAACCCCTACATCACGCCGGCACTGAGCTTCAAGTTCCACTACTTTGCCATGCGCAAGATGCATTTCATGATGCGCGCCAAGGCACTGGTGGCCTTCCCCGGCGGTTTTGGCACGCTGGACGAATTGTTTGAAGTGATCACGCTGGTGCAAACGCGCAAATCGCGGCCGGTGCCGATCGTGCTGTTCGGCGGCCACTACTGGAAGCGCCTGCTCAATATTGACCTGATGATTGAAGAAGGCGTGATCTCGCCCGACGACCTGAAGCTGTTTCACTACGTCGACACGCCCGAGGCAGCTTGGGAGGTGATCCAGCGCTTTTACGCGCTGTAACGCCTGGTAGTTCGTTTCACCAAAACGGTTACAAAATGAAATCGATGAATTTTTCAGACTGGCTAGGCGAGAGGAGGCGACATAGCCGTAGCTATGGCAACGACGAACAACAACGCCAGGCAGGAAAAGGCACGATTTCATGTCAGTGTTTTGGTGAAACGAACCACCAGCCAGCTTGCTATCTGGAGAAAGGTGGCCGCAAACGCCAGGCTGAGGATGCACCCGCTGCCACGGCCAACCCCGCCGTCCAGACCACCAGCGACACCCCGGCCACCGCGCCCGCCGTGCCAAACAGCATGGGCATCAGCACGCTGGATCCGTTGATGGCCATCATGCGAAAGCCCAGTGCTTCGCCATGGCGCGCGGGCGGTGTGATCTGGTGCAGGGTGCTCATGATCATCGGCTGCACCGATCCCAGTGCAATGCCCAACAACACCGAACAGATGGCCATGGCCCAGGTACTGTGCATGAACGGGTAGATGGCAAACAGCAGCGCCGTGCTGAGCATGGCCATCGTCACCACTACCCACTCGTGCACCTTGGCAGCCAGCAGTGGCAAAACCACCCGGATGCTGGTGGCGGCCAGCGCAAAGCCGCCCAAAATGGCACCGATACTGGAGGCGCTCAGGCCACGCTCGTGGCCCAGCACCGGCACAACAAAAGTGTGCACGTCCCAGCATGACGACAGCAGCCAGTTCACCAGCAGCAGGCGACGCATCATCGGGTTGCAGAGCAAGTCCCACGCCCGGCCTTGGGTGGCACCAGGCTGGGGTGACACAGCAGGAAGCTCGCGCGTGCGATGCACCCATAGCCATGTCATCAGGGGAAAACAAGCCAAAACAAAAAAAGCTAGCCGAAAGCCACCCAGGTCAATCAGCAGCCCCGCTGTCAGCGGCCCGACAAAATTCGACAGCGCCGGGCCAATCGATAACCAGCTGAACATCGATTTCAGCGCAAGCGTGTTCTGCGCCGAACGCCCCACATGGCGCTGCAAAGTGATGGCTGCTGCCCCGGTAGCACCACCCGTCATCAGCGCGCTCAGGCACAACACCGGGAACAGTGGAAACGCGCAAGCCAAGGCGGTGCCGCTGCTGGCCATCAACACTGCGAGCCCGACAGGACGCTTGAAACCATGACGGTCGGCATAGCGGCCCGCCGGCAGCGCCAAAAAAACCTGCGTCAGTGCAAATAATGAGAGCAGCACGCCGACAGCCAGCGGGCTATAGCCCTCACTCAGCGCCAGCAACGGCGCCGCCATGCGCATGCCAGCCATGCAAGCGTGCAGACTGATATGGCCAACAATTAGCCGCGCTAAACCCCATTCAGAAAGCAGCGGTTCTGTGGCATCGGACGACATCGGTGCGGCTTTGGTGGCGGACTCTGGCGCGGCTGGAACCCGATTCACGCGCCGCTGGAGCCCTCTGTGCTGTCAAAATCCTTGTCCAGAACGATCAGGGTCTGCGCCTGGGTTTCAGGCAAGGACTCTACATTTTTCAGAGCACGTCCCATAGCTCTGCTGCGGGTTTGAGCACTATCAAGCGACTTAAGAACGGTCTCTGTCTGGGCTTTGACTTTGGCCAGCACGTCGCCAAATTTGCCAAACTCGGTCTTGACCGCGCCCAGCACCTGCCAGACCTCGCTTGAGCGTTTTTCCAGCGCCAGCGTTCTGAAACCCATTTGCAACGAGCTCAACATCGCTAACAGTGTGGTTGGCCCGGCCAGCGTAACGCGGTGTTCGCGCTGCAGCGCCTCCATCAAGCCCGGGCGGCGCAGCACCTCGGCGTACAGGCCTTCAGTGGGCAAAAACAAAATGGCAAAGTCGGTGGTGTACGGCGGCTCAACGTATTTGTCGGCGATCGACCTGGCTTCAAGTCGGATGCGTTGTTCCAGCGCCCGCCCCGCCAGCTCGGCTGCGACCACATCAGCGCGACCTTGCGCGTCGAGCAGGCGCTCGTAGTCTTCATTGGGGAACTTCGCATCAATGGGCAGCCACAGCGGCTCGCCAGAATCCGCCTTGCCGGGGAGCTTGATGGCGAAATCGACCACATTCTTGCTGCCCGGACGGGTGGCCACCTGCATCGCATACTGGTCGGGCACAAACACCTGCTCCAGCAGGCTGGCCAGTTGCGCCTCGCCAAAAATCCCGCGCGTCTTGACGTTGGTCAACAGATGCTTGAGGTCACCCACGCCCTGCGCCAACGTTTGCATCTCACCCAAGCCCTTGTGCACCTGCTCCAGCCGGTCAGCGACCTGCTTGAAACTCTCGCCCAGGCGCTGCTGCAAGGTGGATTGAAGCTTTTCGTCGACCGTGGCGCGCATCTCATCGAGCTTGGCAGCATTGTTGGTTTGCAACTGCGCCAACTGCTTCTCCAGCGTCTCGCGAATCTCGCTCATGCGCCGCACATTGGCTTCGCTCAAGCTGCTCAGCTGGGTGGACAAGGTGTCTGACAGCGTTTTCTGCAACAACGCCAGTTGCTGGCCAAAGGCGTCAATCTGCGTGTTTTGCGTGCGCGTGGCTTCTGCGCCTTGCTGAACCAGCGTCTGTTGAAAAGTCGCCAAGTTGTGCGTAAGTTCCTGACGCGCCTCGCGCGACGACTCGGTGATATCACGGCGCAGTTCACGGGTCAGGGATTCTGAATTGCCGTTGATCCGGGCCAACAATGCCTGGTGCCGCAGCACCTGCTCCTGCTCCTGCTCCTGCTCCTGCTGCGCTGCTTGCGCCACGCCATCGTCTCGGCGCAGAACGACCCAGATCAACACCGCCAGGTTGACGACGCCCAGCGCCAGCACGCACCAGATCAGCAGCTCAGGCACGCCCTAACCCGCCAGCACCTGCGGATTGAGCGGCGTCAGCGGCTCGCCGCGCACCAGATAGCCGATCAGGTTGTCTGCGGCCAGGTTGGCCATGGCCAGACGGGTCGGTATCGTCGCACTGGCAATGTGCGGTGACAGCACCACATTGGACAAAGCCAGCAAATCAGGGTGCACCTTGGGTTCACCCTCGTAGACATCCAGACCAGCTGCGGCGATGGTACCGTTGCGCAGCGCTGCGGCCAGGGCTGCATCATCAACAATACCCCCGCGCGCAATATTCACCAGTGTTGCAGTGGGTTTCATCTGCGCCAGCTCGGCTGCACCAATGATGTGGTGCGCCTCTTTGCTGTAAGGCAGCACCAGCACCAGGTGGTCAGACGTGGCCAGCAACTCCGCCTTGCTGACCCAGCTGGCGCCGCAAGCCGCCTCGGTGGCCGCGTCCAGGCGACTGCGGTTGTGGTAAACAACCTTCATGCCAAAGCCGTGATGGCCACGCTTGGCAATACCTTGTCCGATGCGGCCCATGCCCAGGATACCTAGCGTGCTGCCGTGCACTTCGGCACCGGCAAACATGTCGAAAGTCCAGCGGTTCCATTTGCCGGCTCGTAAAAAATGCTCGGATTCAGCCATGCGCCGTGCGGCCGCCAGCAACAAGGCAAAGCCAAAATCCGCCGTCGTATCGGTCAGCACGTCAGGCGTATTGGTGCCCAGCACGCGCTTGGCCGTCATCGCATCGACGTCAAAATTATTGAAGCCCACCGCCATGTTGGCACAAATCTTCAACTCCGGACAAGCCGCCAGCAGTGCGGCGTCGATGCGCTCGCTGCCGGTGGTGAACACGCCCGCTTTGCCTTGTAATTTCTCACGCAACTGCTCGGGGGTGAAGATCGTGTCGTCTTGATTCGATGTCACCTCAAAATGCTGTTGCAATTTGACCAGCACCTCCGGAAACACTTCCCGGGCGACCAAGATGGTGGGTTTACGCATGATCAGCGTCCAAATAAATTCATTTCGACGATGTAAAAGACCGCGCCGGCGATGTAGCCAATGAATGCCAGCCAGCTGATGCGTTTGACATACCAGAAGAAGTCAATCTTCTCCAATCCCATGGCAGCCACACCCGCGGCCGAACCAATGATCAACATGGAGCCGCCAGTACCTGCGCAATACGCCATGAATTCCCACAAAAAGCTGTCCGGCGGAAACTGCTCCATACTGTACATACCCATCGACGCGGCCACCAAAGGCACATTGTCGACAATCGCGCTGACCACGCCGATCACCAGAACGATGAGATCCTGTCGCCCCACCGTCCGATCAAGCCACTGCGCCAGCGAAGTCAAAATGTGCGTGTGTTCCAGCGTCGCCACCGCCAGCAAAATGCCGATGAAAAACACGATGGAGCCCATGTCAATTTTGGACAGGGCATGCACCAGGGTGAAGTTGATTTTCATCTGGTCGTCTTTTTTGCGGTGAATCAGATCACCCACCAGCCACAAGATACCCAAGCCAAACAGAATGCCCATGAAAGGTGGCAGATGCGTCACGGTCTTGAACACTGGCACCATGACCAAAATACCCAAGCCGCAGAAAAACATGATGTTTCGCTCGGCTAGGGTAGACACAACACCTGATTTATCGGCTTTGAACGCTGGTGCAACAACCGACTTGCCACGCAACATCAGTGCCATGACAGTCAATGGCACAAACAGGTTGATAACGGAAGGGATAAACACGCCTTTGACGATCGCCAGCGCGGTGATCTGACCCCCGATCCACAGCATGGTCGTGGTCACGTCGCCAATCGGCGACCAGGCGCCACCGGCGTTGGCTGCAATCACGATAATGCCGGCAAAAAACAGACGGTCTTCGCGCTTGGCCAACAGCTTTTTCATCAGCGACACCATCACAATGGTCGTCGTCAGGTTGTCCAAAATGGCGCTGAGGAAAAAGGTGACAAACCCCACCAGCCACATCAGCGTGGTCAGCTTGGTGGTTTTGATGCGTGATGTGATCACCTCAAAACCGTTGTGCGCATCGACTACTTCAACTATGGTCATGGCACCCATCAGGAAAAACACAATCTGAGCCGTGCCCATGAGGGATTCAGACAAGTGCTCTCCTACCAAATGCGCGTCGGCACTCGACATGGCATAAATCGTCCACAGCAAGCCCGCGCCGATCAGGGCGGAAGCCGATTTATTGATCTTGATGGGATGCTCAAGTGCGATGGCGGCGTACGCCAGCACAAATACGATGACCAGAGCTGTCAACATGGATGTCGTCCTCAATCTTGTTGGTTCGAAAGAACCGGATTATGACGGCACCAGCGCACCAAAAAAAAGCCACTCGAAGGTGGCTTTTTCAGGTAGTCGGTAAATCCGATTACTTGGAGGCAGCAGCCTTGGCCGCTTCTGCAGCGGTGTCAACAGCTGTCTTGGCAGCATCGGCAGCGGCATCAACAGCGGAGGCAGCAGCTTCCATTGCAGGCGCAACAGCAGATGCAGCAACAGCAGCAGCTTCAGCAACTGGCGCAGCCACAGGAGCCGGCGCGGGTGCTTCTTCTTTTTTGCCACAAGCGGCCAAGGCAGCAGCAGCGATAACAGCGATCAGAACGAGCGATTTGTTCATTTGTAAAACCCTAGTAATTAAAGACAAAATTGTTTTTGCGGTCACCCACAAAAACCGAGCGAAAAGGGTTTGGCCCGATTCGCTCAACCGATGATTGTAGGGAACTTTTCATGGTTTTTACCGTTGACAGTGCACCATTGTTGTGCTTAAGCGTCACTTCACATGCAACCATCCGGCCCGCACCCAGGTCAGCATCAACACATGCGCCTGCGCGCTGAGCCTTTGCGCCTGCCTGGCGTCCAGCAGGCGTTCATTGGCCAACTGACGCATCGCGACGGCGTCCCGGCCCGAGGCATGGAAGCTCTCGCCATTGATAAAAATATGGTTGGCATCAAACATCATCCGGGTGCGCCGGTCAAGCTGCAGCGCCGCCCCCACCAGCGCGGACTCAGTCAGACCATTCTTCGCTGTAAACCACACATTGGGTTTGGGTTCGGTCATGTATTCACCCAGACCGCGGGAAAAAGCCAGCGGGTCTTTCAGGGCATCATTCAAGGCCTGCTGGGCAAACTCCAGCATTTGCGCCGGGATTTGCGCGGGTTGCTCGACGGCCACTTGGTTGGGGTCGCGGTACAGCGCCACACCAACTTCATCTTCGGCATCTTCGGCCAGGCGCTGCAACAACTCCCGCGCGAGTTCCCCTGTGTTGGGAATACGAAACCCGATCGAATAGGTCATGCACTCGCCTTGGGCGATGCCATCGTGCGCGTAGCCCGGCGGCAGGTAGAGCATATCGCCGGGTTCCAGCACATATTCTTGTTCCGGCACAAAGTTGCTCAAAATTTTCAGCGGCACATCCAACTGCAGCGTTGTGTCTTTTTGCCGGCCAATGCGCCAGCGCCGCTGCCCGTGCGCCTGCAACAGGAACACGTCATAACTGTCCAGGTGCGGGCCAACACCACCGCCGTCGGTGGCGTAACTGATCATCAAGTCATCGAGTCGTGCGTCCGGCACGAAGCGGAACTGGTTCATCAACTGGTGCGCCCCATCGTGATGCAAATCCACGCCTTGCACCAGAATCGTCCAGCCTGGCTGCTTCAACGGCGGCAAGGCGCGTCGCTCAAACGGTCCGTGCTTGAGTTGCCAGCCCGGTTTTTTGCCCGGCTGCTGGATCACCATCCGGGTCTGCGCGTCTTCATTGGCCGCCAGCTCAAATAATTCGGCACGCTTGAGCAGGGGCTTGAACCCCGGCACCGCCTGACGCACCAACAGCGGCTTCTTCTGCCAATGGCGCTTCATGAAAAGCTGCGGGCTCAGGCCGCCCAGCAGTGGTAGCGCTTGTGTAATGTCCATTGCAAACTCCTGGTAATGCGGGGCACCAAAGCCGGCACCCAAACTGCGACAATTCTCCCTTATGAAAATTAGCAAACCCTGCGTAGCTGCTTTAAGCTGGACGCTCAGTGACACCCTGGGCGAAGAATTGGACGTACTCGACGAACCGGTGGAGTTCCTGATTGGGGGCGACGACTTGTTTGCCGTCATCGAAGACGCGCTGATTAATTGCAGCGCCGGTAGCACGGTCAACTTGCACATCGAGCCCGAACAGGGTTTCGGTGAATACAACGAACAACTGGTGTTTCTGGAGCCGCGCTCAGCGTTCCCTGACGCGCTGGAAGAAGGCATGACGTTTGATGGCGCAGCCCTGCCTGAAGGCTGCAGCCCGGAAACACCGAAAGACGCGCTCTACACCGTGACCGAAATTTACCCCGAGCATGTGGTGCTGGACGGCAACCACCCTTTGGCGGGCATCGCACTGCGCCTGACGCTGACCGTCCGTGCTGTGCGCGTGGCCACCGAAGACGAAATTGAAAGCGGCACCGCTGGCACCGGCTTCTTCAAGGTCGCGCCCATGCACAGTTTTGCGCCGGGCAGCGATACGCTGCACTGACTGATCTGACCTCAGGCCTTGCCGGTCGAACCGTAACCGCCCTCGCCGCGCACGCTCGCGGGAAACTCGTTCACTACGTTGAAGCGCGCCTGCAGCACCGGCACGATCACCAGCTGGGCAATGCGCTCCATCGGCGCGATGGTGAACGCGGTGTCGCTGCGGTTCCAGGCGCTAACCATCAATTGACCTTGGTAGTCGCTATCGATCAAGCCGACCAGGTTGCCCAGCACAATGCCGTGCTTGTGGCCCAAACCCGAGCGCGGCAGGATCATGGCCGCGTAGCGCGTGTCCTTCAGATAGATAGCAATGCCGGTGGGCACCAGTTGCCAGGCGTTGGCTTGCAGGGTAAGCGGCTCTGTCAAACAGGCGCGCAGGTCCAGACCAGCACTACCCGGCGTGGCATACGCAGGCAACTGATCGGCCATGCGCGGGTCCAGAATCTTGATGTCGATATTGAGCATTATTGGCTTCAAGCCCTTATTTTTAGAGCGATAGTAGCTATTAATTCGCGAGCTAGCGAGAGCTTATTATTGCGCGGCAACTCACGCACGCCCTGGGCATCGACCAGCAGCAAAGCGTTGTCATCCTGACCAAACGTGGCTGGGCCGATATTGCCTACCAGCAAGGGCACACCTTTACGCTGGCGTTTGGCCTGGGCGTTGGCCAGCAAGTCGTGGCTTTCGGCCGCAAAGCCGACGCAAAACAGCGCGCCGCTTTGGCCCCGCTGAGACTGCGCCAGCGTCGCCAGAATATCGGGGTTTTCCACAAAGCGCAGCGCGGGGGGCGCGCCAGAGCCGTCTTTTTTGATCTTTTGGTCGGCCAGGCTCTCGGGTCGCCAATCTGCAACCGCCGCCGTTGCAATAAAAACAGTAGCTGCTTGCGATTGTTCCATAACGGCTGCAAGCATATTTGACGCTGAACGCACGTCGATGCGTGTGACACCGCGCGGCGTCGGCAAACTCACCGGCCCGGCCACCAGAGTCACCTCAGCACCGGCCTCGCGCGCCGCCCGTGCGATGGCAAAGCCCATCTTGCCGCTCGACAGATTGGTGATGCCACGCACCGGGTCGATGGCCTCATAGGTTGGCCCGGCGGTAACCAACACCTTTTGCCCGGCCAACACCTTGGGCTGAAAGTGCGCCACCAGGTCGTCCAGGATTTCCTGGGGTTCCAGCATGCGCCCGTCACCCGTCTCGCCGCAGGCTTGGTCACCACTACCCACGCCCAGCACAAGCGCACCATCGGCCGCGGCCTGGCGCACATTGCGTTGCGTAGCGGGGTGCGCCCACATCTCGCGGTTCATCGCCGGGGCCAGCAGCAAGGGCACCCGGTCGGCAGGGCGAGCCAGACACAAGAGACTGAGCAAATCGTCGGCCTGACCGTGCGCCAGCTTGGCGATGGCATCGGCGCTGCACGGCGCAATCAGCACCGCGTCGGCCTGGCGCGTCAGATTGATGTGGGCCATGTTGTTGGGTTCGCTCGCGTCCCATTGCGACTGTGCCACGGCGCGCTGGCTCAGCGCCTGCATCGTCACCGGGGTTATGAACTGCTCGGCGGCGGCGGTCATCACTACCTGCACCGTGGCACCGGCCTTGATCAGCAAGCGGCACAGCTCGGCTGCCTTGTAGCAGGCAATGCCGCCAGTCAAGCCCAGAACAATGTGTTTTGCAGCTAAATCTTTCATGCGCCGCAATGTAACAGAGCACAAAAACGACCCTGCCGCGCCCTGCTCCAGCAAAACCCGACCCCTATAATCTTGCTTTACCAGCTCACCTGAGCCCCGGGCTCTGTTTGACATGACCAAATTTGTGTTCGTCACCGGCGGTGTTGTTTCGTCCCTGGGCAAGGGAATTGCCTCCGCTTCGTTGGCCGCCATCCTTGAATCGCGCGGCCTTAAAGTCACCCTCATCAAACTTGACCCCTACCTGAATGTCGATCCCGGCACCATGTCGCCGTTCCAGCACGGCGAGGTGTTTGTCACCGACGACGGTGCCGAGACTGATCTTGATTTGGGCCACTACGAGCGTTTCATTGAAACGCGCATGAAGAAAACCAACAACTTCACCACCGGCCAGATCTACAAAAGCGTGCTGGAGAAAGAACGCCGGGGTGATTACCTCGGCAAAACGGTTCAGGTTATTCCGCACGTCACCAATGAAATTCAGGACTTCATCAAGCGCGGTGCCGGTTTTGACACGCCGGATGCTGTCGACGTGGCCATCGTCGAAATCGGCGGTACCGTCGGTGACATCGAGTCTTTGCCGTTCCTGGAAGCGGTGCGCCAGCTCAGCCTGCGCCTCGGGCCCAACCAGGCGGCTTTTGTGCACTTGACGTACGTGCCATGGATTGCAGCCGCGGGCGAGCTCAAAACCAAGCCAACCCAGCACACGGTGCAAAAACTGCGCGAAATCGGTATCCAACCCGACGCGTTGCTGTGCCGCGCCGACCGCATGATTCCGGACGACGAGCGCGACAAGATTTCACTCTTCACCAACGTGGCACAGTGGGGCGTGATCTCGATGCCCGATGTCGACACCATCTATAAAGTGCCGCGCGTGCTGCACGAGCAAGGCCTGGACGGCCTGATCTGCGACAAGCTGCGCCTGAACACGCCGCCGGCCAATCTCAAACGCTGGGACGATCTGGTCTACGAGACGGCGCACCCGCAAGGTGACGTGCGCATTGCCATGGTCGGCAAATATGTCGACCTCAGCGACAGCTACAAATCGCTCAACGAAGCGCTACGCCATGCGGGCATGAAGAACCATGTGCGTGTCAAGATTGACTACATCGACTCCGAAACCATTACCCCCGACAACGTGGCCCAGCTCGCCAAGTGCGACGCCATTCTGGTGCCCGGTGGCTTTGGTGTGCGCGGCGTGGAAGGCAAGATTTGCGCGGCCCGCTTTGCCCGAGAAAACAAGATTCCCTACCTGGGCATTTGCTTGGGTATGCAGGTGGCCACAATTGAATTCGCACGCCATGTTGCCGGCTTGAAAGACGCCAACAGCACCGAATTCAACCCAACCTGTGCCGCCCCGGTGATCGCCCTGATTACCGAGTGGAAAGACGCCGACGGCAGCATCAAGACGCGCAGCGAAGACTCTGACCTGGGCGGCACCATGCGCCTGGGCGCGCAAAGTTCAGACGTGGCCAAGGGCACGCTGGCGCACCAGATTTATGGCGACCTCGTCACCGAGCGTCACCGTCACCGTTATGAGGCCAACGTGAATTATCTGGACACCCTGAGCAAGGCCGGCTTGGTCATCTCAGCCAAAACACAGCGCGAGCAACTGACTGAAATCGTCGAGCTGCCGCAAAGCGTACACCCGTGGTTTGTTGGCGTGCAGTTTCACCCCGAATTCAAATCCACCCCCTGGAACGGGCACCCCTTGTTCAACGCGTTTATCCGCGCCGCGCTTGAACAAAAGTCATCTATTTCCAAAGAGAAAGCGCTTGCCTGATGAAGCTGTGTGGTTTTGACATTGGCTTGCACCGCCCATTTTTCCTGATCGCTGGGCCCTGCGTCATCGAGTCCGAGCAACTGCAGATGGACACTGCGGGCGCCTTGAAGGAAATCACCACCAGCCTGGGCATCCCTTTCATTTTCAAGAGCAGCTTCGACAAGGCCAACCGCTCCAGCGGCCACACGTTTCGCGGTCCAGGCATCGACAAGGGTCTGGAAATTCTTGCCAAGGTCAAACGCGAGCTCAACGTGCCGGTGCTTACCGACATCCACGACGAACAGCAAATTGCACAGGTGTCGTCGGTGGTTGACGTACTCCAAACGCCCGCTTTTTTGTGCCGCCAAACAGACTTCATCCGCGCCGTAGCGCAGTCGGGCAAGCCGGTCAACATCAAAAAAGGTCAGTTTCTGGCACCGGGCGACATGAAAAACGTCATCGACAAGGCACGTGCTGCGGCGGCAGAAAAAGGCCTGGAGACCGACAACTTCATGGCCTGCGAGCGCGGTGCCAGTTTTGGCTACAACAACCTGGTCAGCGACATGCGCTCGCTGGCCATCATGCGCAATACGAACGCACCCATTGTTTTCGACGCCACGCATTCGGTGCAACTGCCTGGCGGCCAAGGCACCAGCAGCGGCGGTCAGCGCGAGATGGTGCCGGTGCTGGCGCGCGCTGCAGTCGCTGTGGGCGTGGCTGGCCTGTTCATGGAAACCCACCCCAACCCGAGCCAAGCGCTGAGCGATGGACCCAATGCGGTGCCACTGAAGCACATGAAAGCCTTGCTGGAGTCCTTGTTGGCGCTGGATCAGGTAACCAAGCGCCATGGTTTCCTGGAAAATAGCTTCGCCGAATGAATCGGGCGGCGCAGCTGTTTTATTTTTTGTCCATTTTTTGAAAGAAGCAAATGAGTGCAATCGTAGATATCGTCGGTCGTGAAATTCTGGACTCCCGCGGCAATCCCACCGTGGAATGCGACGTGTTGCTGGAAAGCGGCACCATGGGTCGCGCCGCTGTGCCCAGCGGCGCATCCACCGGCAGCCGCGAGGCCATTGAATTACGTGACGGCGACAAAACCCGCTACCTGGGCAAAGGTGTGTTGAAAGCCGTTGAGCACATCAACACCGAGATTTCCGAAGCGGTGCTGGGCCTGGATGCTTCTGAGCAAGCATTTCTTGACAAGACGCTGATCGACCTGGACGGCACCGAAAACAAGAGCCGCCTGGGTGCCAACGCCATGCTGGCTGTGTCTATGGCCGTGGCCCGCGCCGCTGCTGAAGAATCCGGCCTGCCGCTGTACCGCTACTTTGGCGGCATGGGCGGCATGCAGTTGCCCGTGCCCATGATGAACGTCATCAACGGCGGCGCGCACGCCAACAACAGCTTGGACCTGCAGGAATTCATGATCATCCCGGTGGGCGCGCCGAGCTTCCGCGAAGCGCTGCGCTACGGTGCAGAAGTGTTCCATGCACTGAAAAAAATCATCGATGAGCGCGGCATGAGCACCGCAGTGGGTGACGAAGGTGGTTTCACTCCCAGCGTGGAAAATCACGAAGCCGCGATCCAGTTGATTCTGCAAGCCGTTGACAAAGCCGGTTTTGTGGCAGGCGAACACATCGCCATCGGCCTGGACTGCGCCGCCAGCGAGTTCTTTAAAGATGGCAAATACCACCTGAGCGGCGAAGGCCTGGTGCTTGATGCCCAGCAGTGGACGGACATGCTGGCCGCTTGGGTTGACAAATACCCCATCATCAGCATCGAAGACGGCATGGCCGAAGGCGACTGGGACGGCTGGAAAATCCTGACTGATCGCCTGGGCAAACAAGTGCAAATCGTCGGCGACGACTTGTTTGTGACCAACACCAAAATCTTCAAGGAAGGCATTGACAAAGGCATCGCCAACTCAATCCTGATCAAGATCAACCAGATCGGCACGTTGACTGAAACCTTCGCCTGCATCGAGATGGCCAAACGTGCCGGCTACACCGCCGTCATCAGCCACCGCTCTGGTGAAACCGAAGACAGCACCATCGCCGACATTGCGGTGGGCACCAACGCAGGTCAAATCAAGACGGGCTCTTTGAGCCGCAGTGACCGCATGGCCAAATACAACCAGTTGCTGCGCATTGAAGAAGACCTCGGTGACATCGCCACCTACCCAGGGCGCGCTGCGTTTTACAACTTGCGTTAGCCGCCATGCGCCAGCGGGCCGTCCCGGTTCTGTTAATCACCTTGCTGGTCGTGCTGCATGCCCAGCTGTGGTTTGGCCGGGGCAGTCTGCCCAATGTGGCACAACTGCGCGTCGACCTAGCGCAGCAAAACCAGCAAAATGAACTGGCGTTGCAAGCCAACCACCAACTTGAAGCCGAGGTCCGTGACCTAAAAGAAGGATTGGAATTGGTCGAAGAAAAAGCCAGAATGGAACTGGGCATGATCAAAGCCAATGAAATCTTCATCCAGTTTTCCCGCTGATAAGACATCGGTGAAAAAGCACACCTGAGTCAGCGGCATCCGCTGAAGCCCCCTACAATGGATTCGTCTGCCGTGTTCGCTGGGCTTTATATTTCCTTGAACCAATGCTCATTGAGCTCGGGCTTGGAACATCGTGCTGTCGGCGTGATCATCTCGCGTTAGATGAACCCAAGACACGCACTGACCTCGCCCACCTGAACCCCGGTTCAGGATGATGGTCTGGTGCCACGGCAGACAACTTCTCTCAGCTTTACCCCATGCAATTTGAACCCACCCTGATTTTTGAATTGGCCATGCTTGGACTGGCGACCGGGTTTCTGGCCGGCCTGCTGGGTATCGGCGGCGGCATGATCATGGTGCCGTTCATAACAGCCATCTTGTCCCACCGGGGTGTCACCTCGGAATTGGCGATCAAGATGGCCATCGCCACATCCATGGCGACGATCGTGTTCACCTCTGTCTCTAGCGTGCGCGCACACCACAAGCGCGGCGCCATTCGCTGGGATTTGGTCAAGGGATTGGCGCCTGGCATCGTGCTGGGTGCGGTGGTCGCAAGTCTGGGCGTTTTCGCGTTGCTGAAGGGTTCCGTGCTGGCATTGTTCTTTGCCCTTTTTGTGAGTTTCTCCGCAACCCAGATGTTTTTGGACAAAAAACCAAAACCCAGCAGAACCATCCCTGGTACCGCCGGGCTGGTTGGTGCCGGATCGGCGATCGGGTTCTTGTCTGGGCTCGTTGGAGCCGGTGGCGGCTTTATCAGCGTGCCGTTCATGACCTGGTGCAACGTGGCAATCCACAATGCCGTAGCCACCTCTGCAGCGCTGGGTTTTCCCATTGCTGTAGCCAATGCGGCAGGTTATGTCATCGGTGGCGCCGGACTGGCCAACTTGCCGCCCTATTCCCTGGGGTTTATCTGGCTTCCCGGTCTGGTTGTCATCGCCAGTTGCAGCGTACTTACCGCACCCGTTGGCGCCTCGGTGGCTCACAAACTGCCTGTCAAAAAACTCAAGAAGATTTTTGCAAGCATTTTGTATTTGCTTGCTACTTACATGCTCTATCGCGGACTGATGAGCAACTAACTAAAAAAATGGCCTGGCATTGCGCGGCCAGGCCATTAAAAACATTGGTGGGATGTGCGGGGATCGAACCCACGACAAACGGATTAAAAGTCCGAAATATTGGACTTATATGAATTTATATGGACTGGCAACGAGTTCATAAACCATTGATTTGTAATGAATTGTTGTCCATAATAGTCCGCAGGTGAACATTGCCATCTAGAAATATTCTGGCAATATTCTGGCAACAGCTGACTTACGGATTATGAACATGGCAACAACCCCAGCATTCAAAACCAACGGGCAATTCATCAATGAAATGCCAATCGGAAAGTTTTTCACGCTAGAAAAAGTTACACCAATTGGCGCACTGCAGGTGCGAAAGCATGCAAGCGCAGGCGTATCTCTTTACTGGCGCTACAGCATTGGCAATATCAGTGAGAGAGTGTTGATCGGTGTCTATGACTCAGGCGCACCACCAAAAAGCTTGCAACCTACAAAAAAGGGTTATTCCATCGCGGCAGCCGTCCATGCTGCACAGGTGTTGGCGCTGGCACATCATTCAAACCGGGCAATTGGGGGTCGCCCTGCCATGGTGAAAGCGACTGCTGCTGCCGCCAAACAAGCTGCCGCAACCAAGGCCGAGGCCTCCAAGCAAACGCTGCAACGCCTGCTTGATCAATATTGCGATCACCTTGAATCCCTGGGGCGAATGTCTCACAAAGATGCACGGAGCATTTTTTCCCTGCACGTCACTGAGCCTTGGCCCAAGATCGTCAATCTTCCGGCCAATCAAGTGACCGGCGAACAAGTTGCCGACATGATGCGCCGGGTGTTGGAGTTGGGCAAGGGTCGCACAGCCAACAAACTGCGAAGCTACATCCGTGCTGCCTACCAAACTGCACGGGCATCGCGATCAAAAGCAAGCATCCCAGTGGCCTTCAAGTTATTCAACGTGGTGAACAACCCTGCTGCCGATACAGAGCCTGATGAGAGCCAGAACAAGGCTGACAAGCACCCCCTATCCCTGCCTGAGCTTCGTGCCTATTGGAAAGCCATCAAAGAAATCCCTGCCTTCAAGGGGGCCATCCTTCGCCTTCATTTGCTGACGGGTGGGCAACGCATCGAGCAGTTGGTAAAACTTCAAACAGCTGAAATCACTGCCGACGCGATTACCCTGCACGATGGCAAGGGAAGACCGGGCAAGGGCGCCAGACCCCATACATTGCCGCTAATCCCCCAAGCTAGCGCCGCATTGAAGGGATGTAAACCACAAGGCATCTATGCCATCTCCACCGATGGTGGTGCAACCCACTTGGCAGCAACCACGTTGAGTCGCTGGGCTGTAGAGGCTGCTGCTGATATCCCTGATTTTCAAGCTAAGCGCATTCGCAGTGGCGTTGAAACCATTCTGGCGGCTGCCACGGTCAGCACTGAGATTCGCGGCAGACTCCAGTCACATGGCATATCCGGCGTTCAGGCTCGCCACTACGATGGGCATGACTACTTGGAGCAGAAGCTCAGCGCATTGAAAACACTGTTTGGACTCCTTGACGGGACTGAAAAAAGCAATGTGCTGCCGTTTAGGGCGGCGTAGTGTGAATGCCAGTTTGGCCCACGTCGAGCGCAATGGCGCGTGGGCTACTTACCACCGTTGGACCTACCTTGATGACCGCGCCAAATTGATGCAGTGGTGGACCGATTACCTCGACGGCCGCAAGATGGGCAAGCTGCTGAAAATGAAAAAAACGGGGCCCCTGATGGCCACGCCTGGCACATTTTGCCGCGCAACCCTGTTGCTACCGGCCGAAGTCGTGAGGGCAGTGGGGGCAAAAGGAGAAAACCCAGTATTCATGCGGGTTTGAGGCTGATTTGGTACTGGGGGCAATTTGGGGGCATTGTGGAGGCAAAGTGGGGGCAGTTCTATATGATGAAGTTGATTCATTTACTCATCTATTCATGTTTATCCTTTGCACCAATCCCCGAAGGATTCCGCGCACACCTTCATTCAGCAGGTGTCCGCAAAGTTACGGATACCCCAATCAAGCCGGTGTATGAGTTTTCAGCCAGTCCCGCAGAGCGTCATTCATGCGCGTCTGCCAGCCAGGCCCAGCATTGCGGAAGGAGTCCAAAACCTCACGGTCAAAGCGAATAGCGATCTGTTCTTTGTTTGCGGTACCCACCGGACGGCCACGCTTGCGCAGCGCCACCGCTAGCCCGGTACTCAATTCGGCCTCGGTCAACGGGCGGTCGTCGTCGTCCACGCCATCCCAAACGTAACCACTCCCAGCCGGAATGACACGCACGGCAGCCTTGACCTGTTCCCGTGTCATGTTGTTAGTCGCTGATCCACTCATAGTAAACGTCCATTTCCTGTTGGCTTGCTGGGCGATAACTGATAACCCGTGTAGCGCCTTCACGGTCAATGTGAACGACTGTCAGCACCCGCAGGCAGCCCATCACATAGGAAAACGACTGTGTGCGGGTTTCGCCACCGCGCACTGCCGTAATGTCAAGCCGATAGAACGAATCAAGCACTTCGCCAGCGTCCGCAAAGTCAAGCCCATGCTTGGCAAGGTTCGCCATGCGCTTGTCTTCGTCCCATATCAGCTTTGAATCCATGTCTATTATTGTAGATGCGTTAATTCAGATTCACAAGGGTATCTACCGCGATAACAACAACCCATTGAATTTGCAGCCGGGCACGAAGATGGTCACAGATTCGGCCTCAAACCCCTGCCCGGCTTCCGGGTCACCGGCATCTTGTTTGGCATTTGCGGACGCACAGGGAAATGAGCGCCAGGGTGGAAGCAGACCGACTTTGCACCCAAAACCGGGGTGATCGCAGGTGCTGTGAACCGCAGGCAACCGGCCAAGATAACAAGACACGCGCCATTCTGTTGCATAGCCTGGTCATCGACAGAACGGTTTACATCACACCAAACTTTGATGAGTCAAGCGCAGCGCGACACGACGGCTTGACCGGGGTCTCGGGGCAACGCCCTGAGCAGGGGGCCGATGCCAAGTTTTTTGCGACGCAAAAGACGTGGGTACAAGGCCCTTACCCTGCACAGTGAGTTTCTGTCACTCCCACGCTGCTGGTGAATTGATTCGCCTGTCAACACGCCTGTCGTTGTATTTTGGTTCGACTGTCGATTTGCGTGTCGTCGTCGGCTGCTTGAAATTGGTTCGACTGTCAGAGCGCCTGTCACGCATACTGCCCCGCCTGTCGCACCACCTATCAGGTGTTCCAGTCAATGCCTGTCTCCAGCCATTCATGGCCTTCGGCATCGGGTCCATCGCGTCTATCGCAGGCATAGGTGGCTTTGACAGGATTGGGCCATAGCGGACCCCTGATTTAATGGGCTATGCAGCCATCAAAATGCGCGGCGGCCTTGTCGTGTTTGCCGCCACAACCTTGATGTAGTTGACAATGGGGTATCCCGAATTGACCATAACAGCACCCACGCTCAGTCGCCACCCAATGAGCCTCGTCAAATCCAAAAAACGTGTTGCCGATCACGGCGAAGTCTTCACGCCCGCGTGGATGGTCGAGGCCATGCTGGACCTGGTGAAGGAGGAGACCGAGCGCATTGACTCCCGCTTTCTGGAGCCTGCGTGCGGAAGCGGCAACTTCATCGTGCAAATACTCAAACGCAAGCTTGCTGCGGTAGAACTCAAATTCGGCAAGTCAGAGTTCGAGCGGCAGCATTACGCACTGCTGGGGCTGATGTGTATCTACGGCATTGAGCTGCTGGCGGACAACATTGCCGAATGCCGCGCCAACGTGCTGGATGTGTTTGCAGATTACCTCAACCTGGTTGAATCGGGCGACCTATACCTGGCTGCAATGTATGTACTGTCAACAAATTTGGTGCACGGCGATGCGCTGACCATGCGCGCTGTAGACGACCAGCCCATCAAAGACCGCCCTCCCATCACCTTTGCCGAATGGGGCTACCTGGGCAAAGGCAAGTTTATGCGTCGTGACTTCAGGTTTGACGTGCTCACTGGCTCGTCAAAATTCAGCGAAGAAGGCTCCCTGTTTGCCGATCTGGGCAAGCATGACATCTTTACCCCTGTCAAAACCTACCCACTCATGACGGTGTGCGAGTTGGCTGCTTTACAGGAGCCAACTTGAAATGTCAGTTTGGCATTGCAAGCCTCGGCGTAAGACATCACAAACTGTGACCTCATCCCGGCACAATGTCGTCACAGAACAAGGAGGATGAACATGGCCAAAATTGAGGTTAAAGGCACGAGCGTCACAGTGGTTTCCGGCGATGTGGACGATTACATTTCGCTCACCGACATTGCGCGCTACAAGGACAGCGAACGCACCGACTACATCATCCAGAACTGGCTCAGAAACCGCAACACCATCGAATTCCTTGGCATTTGGGAGCAACTCAACAACCCGGATTTCAATCCCATCGAATTCGATGGGATTAGACGGCAGGCAGGGTTGAACAGCTTTGTGCTGACCGCCAAACGCTGGAACGAGTCAACGGGCGCCGTCGGCATCACTTCCAAAGCCGGGCGCTACGGTGGCACCTATGCCCACAAAGACATTGCCTTCGAGTTTGCGTCGTGGGTTTCGGTCGAATTCAAGCTCTACCTCATCAAAGAGTTCCAGCGCCTGAAAGAGACCGAGCGCGAACAACTGGGCTGGGACATTCGCCGCAACCTGACCAAGATCAATTACCGCATCCATACCGACGCCATCAAGACCCAATTGATTCCGCCGCAACTCACCGCCCAGCAAACTTGTCTGATCTACGCCAGCGAGGCTGATCTCCTGAACATGGCACTGTTTGGCAAGACCGCTGCACAGTGGCGTGATGAAAACCCAGGCAACAAGGGCAACATCCGCGACGAGGCCAATGCCGCACAACTGGTGTGCCTGGCCAACCTGGAAACGCTGAACGCGCATTTCATCCACCAAGGGCTGGCGCAGACGGAGCGGCTCGCTCTACTGAACCAGACCGCCATCGTGCAAATGAAGCTGCTGCTGGCCGATGTGGGCGTGCAGCGGCTCCAAGGCAAGCAGCCATGAACGAACAAGTTTCCTTCACCCTGCGCGGGCGCAACCCCGATGTATTGACCTGCATTGCCAACCTGTCCAACGACGAAGTCTTTACCCCGCCAGAGCTAGCCGGGCGCATGTTGGACATGCTGGCGCAGGCTTGGGCCGCTGACCACGGTGGTGCCAACTTGTGGGCCGACAAAACCGTGCGGTTTCTCGACCCGTTCACCAAGTCAGGCGTTTTTCTGCGCGAGATCACCAGCCGCTTGACCGAGGGCCTGGCGCAACAGATGCCAGACCTGCAAGAGCGCGTAAACCACATCTTGACCCAGCAGGTGTTTGGCATCGGCATCACGCGCTTGACCAGCCTGCTGGCGCGGCGCAGCGTGTATTGCTCCAAGCACGCCAATGGCGCGCACTCCATTGCCAAGGGCTTCGCCAGTGATGCGGGCAACATCTGGTTCGAGCGAACTGAGCACACCTGGGTCAACGGCAAATGCAGTTTTTGCGGTGCCAGCCAGGCTGCCATGGACCGTGGCGCGGATTTAGAAACCTACGCTTACTCATTCATCCACACAGACAACATCAAGACTCGAATGAACGAGTTATTTGGAGAAGATATGCAGTTCGATGTCATCATTGGCAACCCACCGTACCAGCTCGGCTCGGACGGCGGCACGCGAGATGTACCCATTTACCAACACTTCGTCGAGCAAGCAAAGAAACTCGAACCACGTTTATTGACGATGGTCGTTCCGTCGCGGTGGATGGCTGCAGGCCTTGGCCTGAGCGAATTTCGCCAAGCAATGCTTGGGGATAAGCGCATACGTGCACTCGTCGATTACCCGGCAGCAAGCGATGTGTTTCCTGGTGTTGAAGTCAAAGCAGGCGTTTGCTACTTCCTGTGGGACGCAAATCACGATGACGACTGCACAGTGACAACCATTCGCGGCGGCGATGTTGTTGGCCCGACAAAGCGCAACCTTGCTGAGTACGACGTGTTTGTACGGGACTCGCGCGCCATGTCAATCCTGCGAAAGGTAGTAAAGCACGGCGAACCGTCAATCAACTCGATTCTTGCTCGCGACAAGGAGTTTGGCTGGACATCCAACTTCGATGGCTTTCATGCGACAAAGCGCGCCGGGGATTTGCCGTTCTACTACATCCGCAAGATGAAGCGCGGCGTAGGCTATATCGCTCGCGAGGTCGTCACCAAAAGTACACATCTCATTGACAGGTGGAAGGTTCTCGTCCCACAGGCATTCAATGGCGGTGACTCAATGCCGCATCAGATATTGGGAAAGCCGCTGATGGCGCCATCTCCATCAGTCTGCACCCAGTCGTTTCTGTTCTTCTCCGTTGATTGCGAGGAGGAGGCCAAGAGTCTCCAGTCTTACTACACAACCAGATTGTTTCGCTTCCTTGTCTCACTACGAAAGATCACTCAGCACGCAACGCACTCGACGTACAAATGGGTTCCCGTCCAAGAGTGGAATCGCACTTGGACAGACGATGCCCTGTATGAAAAATACGGAATCACAAAGCAGGAACAGACTTACATCGAGTCCCAAGTCAGAGAAATGATTCTTGTGGGTGAGGCGGATGCCTAAATCCATCGAAAAATTACTCACATCCAGGCGAACCAGGAACAAGCCGTGAAGCCGCTGGAAAAGTTCTTCACAGAAGACCCAAAATGGCACGAAAAAATCGGCGCGATTCACGCCCTGCTGGAGCGCGTCAAGATCAGCGAGGAGCAGTCGGGCGATGTGCTGCACCTGCGCAAGCTCAACCGCATTCTCTCGGTCCACGCCTCCACCGCCATTGAAGGTAACCAGCTCACCCTGGGGCAGGTGACCGATGTCATCAACGGCAAACCAGTCTGGGGGCCACCCAAAGACATCAAAGAGGTGCAAAACGCCTGGCACGCCTACAACGAGATGCCTGGTTATGTGCCCTGGTCGGTGGACGATTTGCTGCGGGCGCATGCAAACCTCACCGACACGTTGATAGGCGAATCGGGACAGTTCCGTTCCGGCGGTGTGGCCGTGGTGGCCAGTGATGGCACGCTGTTGCATCGTGGCGCACTGTCGGCCCAAGTCCCCGACCTGGTGGCGCAGCTTCTGGATTGGGGCAAAACCAGCGAAGCGCATCCACTCATCAAGAGTTCTGCCGTTCACTACCGGCTGGAATACATTCACCCGTTTCGCGATGGCAACGGCCGCATCGGGCGGCTGTGGCAAACGCTGATTCTTGCCCAATGGAATCCGCTGTTTGCCTGGATGCCGATGGAGACGCTGGTGCACCACAACCAGGCGCTGTACTACAAGGCCTTGCAAGATTCACATGCTGGCGCAGTGGATTGCCGTCCGTTCATCGACTTTATGCTCGATGCTCTGGCAAATTCGCTCTACAAGTACATCGATGTAGCGACGCAGACAGCGGTCGATGTCGGTGTAAATGTCGGTGTAAATGTCGGTGTAACGGATCAAATTCTGGCGCTTTTGGCCCAAGAGCCCCGGCTGTCGGCCAAGGAAGTTGCCAGCTTGCTCAACAAAACGACCCGTACCATTGAGCGCTATCTCAAAGCACTGCGTGAGCAAGGCCGAATCCAGCGCGTGGGGTCTGACAAGGCCGGTCACTGGGAAATCATCGAAAGGCCAGCGTGAGCAACCCCAACATTGTGAGCAAACCGACCATTGAGGACATCCTCGCCCCCAAGCCCACCGCCCGCCCCCGCATCTACGCCTACGCCATAGCCGATGCCGCCCACCACGGCCAGCTCAAGGTGGGCCAGACCACGCGGGACGTGAAGCGGCGCGTGGCCGAGCAGCTCA
>Ga0210039_1000222_pt1 | contig 63678 bp, 59 predicted proteins | sample CryGeyCG2114_250_3_FD_185460 | JGI IMG/M metagenome (GOLD analysis project Ga0210039, IMG submission 185460) | Groundwater microbial communities from aquifer - Crystal Geyser CG17_big_fil_post_rev_8/21/14_2.50 (SPAdes) (version 2) | ecosystem: Environmental > Aquatic > Deep subsurface >...
TGGCAGATGTCGCCTATAACACTGTTATTAAAATTGAATCGGGAACAATTAAAAATCCAACAATTGATACCTTATCAAAAATCGCCAACGCGTTAGGTGTTAAGGTAGATGATTTAATCAAATAATCTTTATGCAAAACACAATGTCCGCAAAACAGAATATAAAACCAGTTGGCGAAGTAAAAAAGCCATATTTTGAAAATGACAAAATTTCAATTTTCAATGAAGATTTTTTGAAAATTACTGCTATCCCGGAAAGCTCCGTTGATTTGATTGTTACTTCTCCGCCTTACAATGTTGATATTCATTACAATTCACATGCCGACAATTTAACTTACGAGGATTATTTAGAATTTACTCAAAAATGGATCAAAAAATGTTTTGACTTAGCAAAAAAGGAGGGGCGATTTTTACTAAATATCCCACTTGATAAAAACAAAGGCGGCCAAAAATCAGTTGGAGCGGATATTACAAAAATCGCAAAAGATATTGGCTGGAAATATCACTCAACAATTATTTGGAACGAGGGAAATATTTCTCGCCGCACCGCCTGGGGTTCGTTTATGTCCGCTTCTGCCCCTTATGTTATTGCTCCGGTTGAATTGATTTTGGTTTTGTATAAAGATAGCTGGAAAAAAACTAGTGGAAGCAGAAAAAACGATATTACAAAACAAGAATTTATGGACTGGACAAATGGAATTTGGACTTTCAACGGCCAAAGTAAAAAAGGGGCGGGCGGACACCCTGCGCCATTCCCGATTGAATTACCAAAACGCTGTATAAAATTATTTAGTTATATCGGCGATACGGTTTTAGATCCATTTTTGGGAAGCGGTTCAACGCTTATCGCTTCATATTTACACAATAGAAAAGGAATCGGTGTTGATATTGATAAAGATTATTGCGATATAGCAATCAAACGATTACGGACAGAGGCAAAAATAGATCAAACAAATTTATTAACTTAATAACAACTATGAAAAAGAAAAACAAATCAATACGAGATTTACTTATTGAATATTTTAAGGCACATCCAAAACAGGATATGACACACGGCCCAGTTGTAGATTGGGTTGAGGCAAAATATAAAAGACTTTACAATAAAAAGCCGCGAGACACTTGGCGGTCAATTAGAAACTTGCACGAAGTGGGGTTTTTGATAAAAGTTAAAAAAGGAATTTATCGCTATGACCCGGAAGCGGTTAATCAACGAGAACTGGAGGATTTTACGCCTGAACAAAAAGAATTTATTTTAAAACGAGACGGCTATAAATGTGTCCAGTGCGGACGAGGCAGAGAGGACGGGATTGAATTACAAGTTGATCACATTAAATCAAGATATGAAGGTGGAAAAGCAGTAGTTGAAAACGGACAAACCTTATGTGCACAACACAATTTTGTAAAAAAACATCTCAAGCAAACTGAAACAGGAAAGAAGATGTTTATTCGATTATATGAATTGGCCAAAAGTGAAAAAAATAAGGAATTGATAGATTTTTGCGCTGATGTGTTGAAAGACTATGAAAAACACAATATTAACTGTCATATAATTTGGGAGAAATAAAAAACTATGAACGCAACAAAAATATTAAAATCTGTAGGATTAAATCCAAGCGACGCCATTTTTTCTTTAGACAACGTGGAGGCAACAGAAAGATTATTGGAATTTATTAAAGAATGGGAGTTGCGCATTAAGGTTGAAAAAATTAGTAAAGAGGATTGGAAAGCATTATTATCCAGTTATGCAGATTCAATTATTGATTTTCACCCAGAAAATGATCATCAGGAACGGGGAGCGTTTTTGAGGAATGAACAAATGTTAAAGAAATATGGATTGACCAACGAAGATGTCCAGCGATTAGATTTCTGTTGATTTTGTTTTTATTGATTCGCCATACTCGGATAATATCAAGTATTCAGATGATGAAAAATGTATAGGCAAAATTTCTTGCGAGAAAGCAGAATTTTACGACGAATTAGAAAAAACCGCTTCTGAAATTGCAAGAATTTTGAAGCCCGGCAAAGTAATGGGTTGGGTTATTGCCGACCAATGGATTAAAAAGAAATTTACAGCAGTTGGATTTTTAATGTGGCAGAGATTGGAAAAATATTTTGAGCCAATGGACATTATTTGTCTAACGAGACATAATCAAACATCAAACACGGGAGTTTGGCACAATAGAGCAAGGCAATATAATTTTTACTTGAGAGGTTTTAAGTATTTGTTTATAATGAGAAAACCCGAAAAGAAATAGGCGGCGCGCCAGCTTTGCTGGCACGAAAAATTGCGGTGGCGAAAAAAGAAGCGGCGAAAGCGAGGGCGGGCAAAAATTATCAAAATTCAAAGTCCGGATTTTCGTCAAAAAAAGTTCGGATTTTAACCAAAAGGCACCGCCAATTTTTTATTTTAAAGGCTTTGAGAGGAAAGAACTAATAGGATTTTCAATCAGAGCTTCAGGCGGGGTTGGAAGGATAAAACAATGCGCTATCTGTTAAAATCAAAGCTATGATTGGTTCATTAAGAGGAAAACTCATTTCAAGGAGACCGGATAATGTTATCGTGGAAGTCGGCGGCGTGGGTTATCAGGTAAATGTCCCTTTAAGCGTACTCGCAAATTTTCCGGAAGAAGGCAGCAGTGTTTTCCTGCATATCTATACTCATGTCCGTGAAGACGCTCTCCATCTATACGGCTTTACCACTGAGGATGAAAAAAGGATATTCACAACCCTTCTCGGCGTAACAGGCATAGGCCCGAAGATGGCCTTAAACATTCTCTCAGGCATAGCGCATGATGATTTCATAAATGCAATTGAAAAAGAGGATGTTGCGCTCTTATGCCGGATACCCGGGCTTGGCAAGAAAACAGCGCAGAGGTTAATACTTGAACTAAGGGAAAAGCTCCCCCGTGCAGAGCAATTTAGAGACAGGCTTTTTGAAGATACGCTTTCAGCGCTCGTTAATCTCGGCTATAAAAAATCAGAGGCGATGGAGTCGCTGGAGGCGGCTTATAAAAAAGGATATAAGGATATAGAAACTTTGCTAAAAGAATCTTTAAAATATCTGACAGGAAACAATAGTGAAGAAGAATATTAAATTGTCATTGCGAGGAATCCCGAAAGCTTTCGGGATGACGAAGCAATCTCAAACAACAAGATTGCCACGCTTCGCTCGCAATGACAAAAAGGCAAATTAAAGGTAACGATGATTCGTAAAGACGACAATCCTGAAAGGACAGTAAATCCTGTTGTTAAAGAAGAAGACTTGACCTATGAACTTAATCTGCGGCCAAAGATATTCAGCGATTTTATTGGGCAGGAAAAGATAAAAGAAAATCTCGGAGTATTTATCACTGCTGCCAGGCAGAGGAATGAGCCTTTAGACCATGTCCTTTTCTGCGGGCCTCCGGGGCTTGGCAAGACAACGCTTGCGACAATAATCGCAAACGAGCTTAAGGTAAATATAAGGTCCACATCAGGGCCTGTGCTTGAGAGGCCGGGAGACCTCGCCGCAATACTTACAAACCTGTCAGACTTTGACATCCTCTTCATAGACGAGATACACCGCCTCCCGAGGATAGTGGAGGAGGTTCTTTATCCCGCAATGGAGGATTATCAGCTTGACATAATCATAGGGCAAGGGCCTAATGCCAGGACCCTGAAACTGAGCCTGCCAAAGTTTACCTTGATAGGCGCAACAACCAGGACGGGACTTCTTACCTCGCCTTTAAGAGACAGATTCGGCGTAATAAACAGGCTTGGATTTTATGGGCGCTCTGAGCTTAAAAAAATAGCGCTGAGGTCTGCGGGGATTATGGGTATAGAAATTAAGGATGACGCAGCTCTTGAGATTGCACTGCGCTCGCGGGGGACGCCGAGGATTGTAAACAGGCTTCTCAGAAGGATAAGGGATTTTGCGCAGGTGAAAGGAGACGGGGCGATTGACCTGAAGATAACAAAGGACTCTCTTCTGGCCCTTGACGTTGATGAAAAGGGGCTTGACGATGTAGACAGGAAACTTCTGTCAATAATAATAGAGAAATTCGGAGGAGGTCCTGTTGGTGTGGATACTCTTTCGGCGGCATTGAGAGAGGATAAAGAAACAATAGAAGACGTCTATGAGCCTTATCTCCTGCAGGAGGGTTTCCTTGAAAGAACTCCGAGAGGCAGATTTGCCACAAAACATGCATATCAGCATCTTGGTATAAGCATACCTAAGGGGCTGTTCTAAAATAATGAAGATAGCTGTTATAGGACTTGCAAATTCAGGAAAGACAACAATCTTTAATGCCCTGACCTGCCTAAACCTTGAGACAACGGTATATCCGACTCTCACGGCAGAGCCTCATCTCGGCGTCGTGAAAGTCCCTGATTCAAGGATTGAAAAACTGGCAGAGATTTATAAGCCGAAGAAAACTACATATGCAACAGTAGAATATGTTGATTATATCGGCATTACAAAAGGCGATATTGAGCAGAACAGAAAGGTCTTTGACCTGATAAAAGACGTTGACGCTGTAGTCCATGTTGTCAGAGGTTTTGAGGATGAATCCATAGTCCATCCGCTGGAAAATATAAACCCCGCCCGCGATGCGGAGACCGTAGAGCTTGAGATGATTTTCGGAGATTTGGAACTTGTTGAAAAACGGCTTGAAAGGATGGAGCAGGGGAAAAAGAGAGGCAAGAAGCCTGATGAGACAGAAAAGAAGATTCTTTTAAAGTGCAAAGAGGTTCTTGAAAAGGAGACGCCTCTCAGAGATATTGAATTCTCAGAGGAAGAGCAAAAGACTATGAGAAACCTCCAGTTCATGTCAATAAAGCCTGTGGTTATTGTTTTAAATGTTTCGGAAAAAGATTTGAATTCCGAAGAGACTGCCGGAACAACTTCCGGACTTCAGAAGTTCTTCAAAGGCAGGCAGGTAAAAGTATTAAACCTCTGCGGCAAGATTGAGATGGAGATTGCGCAGTTATCTCCGGAAGAGGCGGAGGCATTTCTTAAGGACCTCGGCATTCAGGAGCCTGCATTGAACAGATTAATCCATGTCTCGTACGACCTCCTCGGACTTATCTCATTTCTTACCGCAGGAGAGGATGAGGTCAGGGCCTGGACAATAAAGAAAGGCACAGACGCCCAGAAGGCGGCTGGAAAGATTCATTCTGACATTGAGCGCGGATTCATAAGGGCAGAGGTTGTATCATTTGATGCTTTCATATCGCACGGCAGCATGTCTGCCGCGCGTGAAAAGGGGCTGCTGAGGCTTGAGGGCAAAACTTACGCAGTAAAAGACGGGGATATAATCAATTTCAGATTTAACGTGTGATTACCACTCTGTTGTGTAGTTCGGAGCTTCGCGTGTGATGATGACGTCGTGGACGTGGCTTTCTCTCAGGCCTGCGTTTGTAATCCTGAGGAACTTTGCCTTCTGCCTTAATTCATTTAGATTTTTGCATCCGCAATAGCCCATCCCTGAACGAAGTCCGCCCATTAGCTGATGCACGCTATGTGAGAGCGGGCCTTTATTGGGAACCCTGCCTTCAACTCCTTCAGGGACGAGTTTTTTACTTTCAACGCCTGCCTGCTGGTATCTGTCCTTTGAACCCTGCTCCATTGCGCCCAGAGAACCCATCCCCCTGTAAACCTTATAGCTTCTTCCCTGATAGAGGATTGTCTCGCCGGGCGATTCATCTGTTCCTGCAAAAAGTCCTCCTATCATAACAGAGTGCGCTCCTGCCGCAAGCGCCTTTGTTATATCGCCGGAATATTTTATGCCTCCATCTGCAATGATGGGGACTCTGTATTTTTTTGCTACCGAATAGCAGTTGATTATTGCTGTAATCTGCGGCACTCCTGCGCCTGCAACAATCCTTGTTGTGCAGATAGAGCCCGGGCCTATTCCAACCTTGACTGCATCGGCGCCCGCCTTTATTAAATCCAGAGTTCCTTCCTGAGTTGCAACATTCCCTGCAATGACTTCTATATCAAATTTTTTCTTAATCTTTTTTAAGACCTCTATGACTGTCTTTGTATGTCCGTGCGCTGTATCTATCGCAATCACATCCGCGCCTGCCTTAAAGAGAAGCCCTGCCCTGAAAATGGCGTCCTCTCCAACGCCTATTGCTCCTCCGGCCCTTAATCTTCCTAACTTATCCTTGCATGCGTGAGGATACTTTTTCCTCTTCTCTATATCCTTGATTGTTATAAGGCCTTTCAGAATGAAATCTCTGTCAACAATCGGCAATTTCTCTATTTTGTATTTGTGAAGAATCTCCTTTGCTTGCTCAAGGTCTGTCCCTGCATGCGCTGTTATCAGATTTTTCTTTGTCATAACGTCTGAGACCTTTCTATTCATCCTGGTCTCAAACTTTAAGTCCCTGTTCGTGAGTATCCCCACGAGTTTCCCTTTTACTGTGACAGGCACGCCTGATATCTTGTATTTCTCCATAAGAGCCATCGCCTCTGAGATTGGCTCATCAGGCGATATTGTTACGGGGTCTATTATCATGCCGCTTTCTGACTTTTTTACCTTATCAACCTCTGACGCCTGCCTCTGCGCAGACATGGCCCTGTGGATTATTCCGATTCCGCCTTCGCGAGCTATTGATATTGCAAGTTCCGATTCCGTAACTGTATCCATGGCAGCGCTGAGCAGGGGGATATTTATTTTTATCTTCTTTGTAAGTCTGGTGGATATGTCAGCGTCCATTGGGAGGATATCTGATTTTGCGGGTATAAGAAGCACGTCATCAAATGTTAAGCCTACCGGTATTTTCTGTTCTATCATCTCTGGTATCTCTCGCCTCTTAAAAATTTCTTATCATTTTAGCATTTCTTGATTAGGGAAGGCAATTGCCGCAGCCCCGTCCGACTTGCGGAGAAGAGGATTTTTACCGGAATTAAAATTTGAGGCTCTTGCAAAAGTATTGGGAAAAACCCTTCTGTCATTCTGAGCTTGTAGAAGAATAACAGAACCCTTAGACAAGCTCAGAATGCTAAATCCGTACTTTTGCAAGAGCCTCACTTAAAAAATAAATCTTTCTTAGCTCATATGTTTATTGACCAGCTTGGTCATCTCAAACATTGAAACCTTGCCCTTGCCTCCGAATACTGCCTTCAGATTTGCGTCGGCATTTATCATCCTTCTGTTGATTTTGTCCTGAAGCCCGTTCTTCTTGATGTACTGCCACAGTTTTTTGGTAACCTCTGTTCTTGGAAGCGGTTTGCTTCCGACTACTGCTGCCAGTGCATCGCTGATATTCATGGGTTTCATGAACGCAGCATTGGGTTTCCTCTTTGTCTTAGCCTTTTTTACAACCTTTTTCTTTGCGACCTTCTTTACAACTTTCTTTGCTGCTTTCTTTTTCGCTGCCTTTTTCTTAACCATACCTTACCTCCTTGTTATAACTCTTCCCGATAATATCGGGATTGATACCTATCAATAACTATCAAAATCCTACCAGACGCAACACATATTGTCAATAAGTTTTTCAATAAAATTTTATCTGAATTTCCCGTCAACCATCTCAAGAACCCTGTGGCACTGTCTTGAGAGCGATTCGTTATGCGTTACTATTACAAAAGTGATTCCCTTCTTTTCATTGAGCTGCAGCAGGATGCGGAAGAGTTCTTCGCCTGTACGGGCGTCAAGATTCCCTGTGGGTTCGTCTGCGAATACGACTTTAGGCTCATTTATCAATGCCCGCGCAACAGCAACGCGCTGCTGCTCTCCGCCCGAGAGTTCTCCCGGGCGATGGTTCTTTCTTTCATATAACCCCATCTCGTCTAACAGCATTTCCGCCCTTTCCTTAATTTCTTTGCAGTCTGCCCCCATGCTTATCAGCCCCGGCATTAATACGTTTTCGTATGCTGTAAATTCAGGCAGAAGGTGATGAAATTGAAATACAAAGCCTATTGCTTTATTTCTGAAAGCGGCAAGGGAATAATCGTCCAGGGAAAATACGTCCCTGTTTTCATAGAGGACATTTCCTGATGTTGGTTTATCCAGCGTGCCAAGGATATGAAGAAGGGTGCTTTTCCCTACGCCCGATGCGCCGATTATTGCAGCCATTTCTCCTGCGCTTATGCAGAGGTCTATGCCGTGCAGAACCTGGACTTCGCCCGCAGGCAGGAAAAAAGACTTTTTTAATCCCTTTACTTCAATCATTAATAGCCTTTAGCTGATAGCTCATAGCTGATAGCTTTTAGTTTTTTCTTATTCATACCGCAGCGGTTCTATGGGGTTCAGTTTTGCCGCCTGCCATGCAGGATATATTGTTGCAAGAAAACTTATTGTCAATGCAGATAGAGATACGGCTATGAAGTCAAGGAGCTTCATTTTTATAGGCAGGCGGCTGAGATAATATACATCCGCCGGCAGTCTGATGACATTGTTAAACATATAGCCGAGTATGTATCCGCCGGCAATCCCGAGCAATGTGCCTGCAAGTCCTATGAAAATTCCCTGGAGCATGAATATGGTCATAATGCCTTTGTTCGTGGCTCCCATTGCCTTAAGTATTGCAATCTCACGGCTTTTTTCTACGACATTCATCATAAGTGTCCCGATTATATTAAATGAGGCGACAAGAATTATCAAAACAAGTATGACAAACATCGCAAGCTTTTCAAGTTTCAGAGCTGAAAAAAGATTTTTATGCATCTGCATCCAGTCCCTCCCGTAATAAGGGAAGGCAAGTTTCTTCTGGAGTTGTTCCCTTACCTCCTTTGCCTTGTACACATCTTTAACCTTGATTTCTATGCCTGTTATGCTGTTGCCCATTCCGAAAAAATTCTGGGCGTGAGAAAGCTCCGTGAGGACCAGGTTTGAATCATACTCAAACATCCCGACTTCAAATATCGCAGCTACCCTGAACTGCCTAACCTTTGGCAGCATTCCCATAGGCCCTATTTCTCCGACAGCCGATATTATATTTATTATGTCATTCCTGAAAACGCCGAGGCTGTTTGCAAGTTCTTTCCCTATCGCAATACCCGGAATACCGTCTTTTGATTTCAGGTCGTCAAGCCTTCCGTCTTTTATGTATTTGCCTATCTCTGTGGTATTTGCCTCAAGGGAAGGGTCTATTCCTCTTAAGAATACGCCGTGCGCCATTTTGCCTGATGAAGACATGACCTGTCCGAGAACAAAGGGCGAGGCCGAGACAACATCTTTTTCTCCTCTGATATTATCTAACACCTCTTTGTAATCAATTATAGCCCCTCTGTAACTGAGCGCTACAATATGCGCATTTACGCCGAGTATTTTTCTCTGCAGGTCCTCGTGGAAGCCGCTCATGACTGAGAGCACAACAAGGAGCGCCATGACGCCGACTGCCACGCCGCCGGCAGAAATAGCTGTGTTAAGAGAAATACCCTTACGTCTTTTTTTTGATTTAAGATAGCGGAACGCTATAAAAAAGTGATATGGCATATTTTTTCGCATGCAAATGAATATATCACGAATTGATAGGTTTCAACAAGAATGAAATTGCTTGCAAAACGTTGACCGCCTATATCTTATGTGTCATAATATCCGCATGTCTAAAAAAATCCTGTTAATTCTGTCGGCGCTTTTTATTTTTTCATGTGCTCCGGCATTTCGCACAGAGCCTCCAGAATCTCCCGATATTCCAAAAGAGGCTTATTATCACTATATCCTCGGCTATGAGGCGGAACTTTCAGGCAAATGGGAAGATGCGCTGAATCATTATTCAGAGGCGCTTAAGATAGATACTGCATCTCCTTACATCAGAACCCAGATAAGTTATGTGCTTCTGAGGACAGGCAAGATTCCTGATGCTATCGCTATGACAGAGGAAACCGTAAAGGCAAATCCTGATTATGTCCCTGCGCTTATGCTGCTCGGCGAACTTTATAACAGCCGGAAAGATACTGATAAAGCAATAAAGATTTTTGAGAAGGCGCTTGAACTTGATAACACACAGGCAGACGCATACCTTTTTCTGGGGGTTTTGTATGCTGCGGGAAAGCGCTATTCCGAGGCAAAGGGAATTCTTGAGTCTTTTCTCAAAACAGACCCCGATAATTTTATGGGGATATATTATCTTGGCCTCGTAAATATGGATTTGAAAGATTATGATAAGGCGGCGGAATATTTCAGCAAGGTCGCAGAGATAAGGCCTAATTTCGACGCCGCATACCTTAACCTCGGGGTGATAAGCGAAATAAAGGGAGATTTGAAACAGGCTGAAAAACATTATAAAAAAAGCGTGGAGCTTAATCCGCAGAACACGCTTGCGCAGGAACGGCTTACTCAGATTTATCTGAAAGATAAAACAGTTGACAAGGCCATAGAGCAGCTCAGGGACATGACCATTCAGGAGCCGGCAAATCTTGATATACATAGAAGACTCGGACTCCTCTATATAGAAACCAAGCAGTATGACAGGGCCATAGAGGAATTCAGGCTTGTTCTTACAGCCAAGCCGTCGGATGCGCAGATTAGATACTATTTAGCTGTTACTCTTGAAGAAGCGGACAGATATAAAGAGGCGGCAGAGGAACTGAAAAAGATTATTGCCGTGGACCCAAAAAACATAGGGGCCTTCCTGCATCTCGGCTTTATCTTTTCAAAAGAAGGGCGGCATATTGATGCGGTAAAGATGTATGAAGAGATACTGAGCTTTGAGAAAGGCAAGCCTGAAGTGTATGTATATCTCGGCGTCAGTTATATACAGTTAAAAGATTACAAAAAAGCAGAGGGGATATTCTCGGAGGGGCTGCGCCTTTTTCCGAACGATACTGAACTCAATTTCAATATGGCAGTGATGCATGAAAAGGCAGGCAGATTTGAAGAGATGGTGAAATATCTCAGGCGCACTATTGAGATAAACCCCGAACATGCCGACGCCTTGAATTATCTTGGATATAGTTACGCTGATAAAGGCATAAACCTTGAAGAAGCCCTTTCGCTTATACAGAAGGCGCTTAAGTTAAAACCCGACAACGGATATATAGTTGACAGCCTTGGCTGGGTGTATTTCAAGATGGGCAGGCATGAGGATGCTGTAAAGGCATTGCAGAAAGCCCAGAGCATAGTAAACAACGACCCTGTAATCTATGAACACCTTGGAGATATTTACCTCTCTCAGGGCCTGAATAAAGAGGCGCTGGATGCATGGGAGAATGCGCTGAAGTTCCACGAAAAAGAAGAAGGGCTTAAGGGAAGAGTAGAAAAGAAAATTCAAGATTTAAAATTAAAAATTAAAAAACCTTGATGGTGAATCGCAAGAACCCATTTTCCCATTCACCTATTCACCCATTCACCATTAGTATTTGGATTTTCAAGTTATGTTCACGCTTAAAACGCCTGCAAAGATAAACTGGTTCCTGTCAGTTCTGGGAAAGAGAGAAGACGGCTATCATGAGATATTAAGCCTCATGCAGAGCATCTCACTCTATGACCATCTCACTTTTGGATATTCTGACAGGATTGAGGTAAAAACAGAAACGAATATCCCTCTTGAGGAAAACCTTGTTTATAGGGCTGCTGTTCTTCTTAAAGAAAAATTATCGGTCAATAAAGGGGCCGTCATAACATTGAGGAAAGAGATACCTGTATCCGCAGGTTTGGGAGGAGGAAGCAGCGATGCGGCATGCGCCCTTTCAGGGCTGAACAGGCTGTGGGAGCTTGGATTGAAGGATGAAGAATTGATAAAATTCGGCGGAATGCTCGGTTCCGATGTCCCCTTCTTTTTTAAAGCCCCTATCGCTGTGGTTAGAGGCAGAGGTGAGATAGCCGCGAGACTTAAAGCCGTCAGCAGATATATTATTGTTGTTGTGAAACCTGCTCTCGGCATATCATCAAAGTGGGCATATTCAGAGATGAGCAAGCTGCTGCCGGAGTTGACAAAGAGAGATAATAATATTAAACTTTTCTGTCAAGCCCTTGAGACGCAGGATTTTAAATCAATAGCCTTAATGATGAGAAACGACCTTGAGCTTCCTGTGATAAGGGAGTTTCAGGTTATAGGGGAAATTAAGGACAGGCTGCTTGACATGGGGGCAGAGGCTTCACTTATGAGCGGAAGCGGGCCTGCTGTCTTCGGCGTATTCGGCAGCAGGGGAAAAGCCAAGGATGCTGCGAAGGCAATGCAGCCGTCCGTCTTGGGCGGATGGAGCAGGGTTGTTGAAACCATTACTACAGTGCAACAGAGCAGAGGCGCAGCAGGGCAGTAGTTTTTTGCTGCTGTTCACTGAAAATATGGGGCGTAGACAAACGGCAAGTCAGGAGATTTTGGATCTCCCATGTGGAGGTTCGAATCCTCCCGCCCCAGCTCGATTTTGCTCTGCAAAATCGAAAGGTTTTAGGTTTCAGGTATTAGTTGTCAGTTGACTAAAACCTGACAGCTGAATACTGACACCTGAAAATGGAGGGACAATGCCAAACGGCATAAGGCTTTTAACAGGAAATTCTAACAGGAAGCTCGCAGGAGAGGTTGCGGAATATCTCGGGATTTCTGTCTGCGATACGCTGATAACCACATTCAGCGACGGTGAGATCATGGTTCAGATAAACGAGAATGTAAGAGGCTCTGATATATTTGCGCTTCAGTCAACATGTACGCCTGTAAATGATAATATTTTAGAACTCCTGCTTCTCATTGACGCATTAAAAAGAGCTTCGGCAGGAAGGATAACCGCGGTTATCCCTTACTACGGGTATGCAAGACAGGACAGGAAGGTTCAGCCGAGAGTCCCTATATCCTCAAAACTTGTGGCTGACCTTATAACAGTGGCAGGCGCCAACAGAGTGCTGACAGTGGACCTCCATGCAGGCCAGATACAGGGATTCTTCAATATACCTGTGGACCATCTTTATGCCTCGCCTGTTCTCCTTGATTACATTAAAAAAAGCAATATTAAGGACATTGTTATAGTTTCGCCTGACGCAGGAGGCGTGGAGAGGGCCAGGGCCTTTGCAAAAAGGCTCAGCGCATCACTGGCGATTATAGACAAGAGGCGCGAGAGGGCCAACGAGTCGCAGGTAATGAATGTAATAGGCGATGTAAAAGGGGGAAATACAATTATACTTGATGATATGATAGATACAGCAGGCACAATCACTCAGGCGGCCTTAGCGCTGAAGGAGAAAGGGGCCAAAAGAGTGCTGGCAGCATGCACACACGCTGTCCTTTCGGGCCCTGCGATAGACAGGATTAATAACTCAGTCATAGAAGAACTGATTGTAACAAATACAATACAGCTTGACAGCAAGCAGAAAAAATGCAAAAAACTCACAGTTCTGAGTATAGCGCCTCTGCTTGCCGAGGCAATAAAAAGGATTCATGAAGAATCTTCAATAAGTTCGCTTTTTGTCTGAGCGGGCGTCGGACTCATAAAGGAGGAACAGGATAAAATGGAAAGGGCAACACTAAATGTAGAAAAAAGGGATAAGGCAGGGAAAGGCATTGCGAGAACGCTTAGAAGGCAGGGTATGATACCTGCCGTTATTTACAGAGGCGGCGGCTCACTGCCAATATCAATCTCAAAAAAGGCTATGGCTGAATTTATTGCCTCTAATGTAGGGGAGCATACAGTCGTTAATCTTAAGTTTTCAGACGGCGGCAGCAAACTGGCTATTCTCAAGGAATATCAGGCAGACCCCTTAGACGGAGATATCCTGCATACTGATTTCTTTGAGATATCTCTTACGGAAAAGGTGCATGTGAATGTCCGAATTGTGACCCATGGCGAGCCGATAGGCGTGAAGCGGGACGGCGGCATCCTGCAGCATGTGCTGAGAGAAATTGAGATAAAGTGCCTGCCTGATAAGATACCAGGACATCTTGAGATTGACATATCAAAGCTTGAGATAGGCCAGTCCATTCATGTTAAAGATATACAGGTGGGAGAGGGGATAGAGGTTATTACCACACCTGATGAAATTATTGTGAATGTGGTTGCTCCTGCTGTTGAGAAAGAGCCTGAAGCGCCGGTTGAGGGCATTGTTGCTGCTGCCGAGCCCGAGACGGCGGAGCCGGAAGTAATAAAGAAAGGCAAGAAAGAAGAAAAGGAAGAGGCGGAAGGGAAGGCAGAGAAAAAATAATTGTGGGCTATAATCGGACTCGGCAATTATGGCGGTAAATATTCAAAGACGCGGCATAACCTCGGGTTCATGGTCATTGAGGTTATTGCAGGGAATTTTGATATAGACTTTCACGAGAAAAAAGATTATCTGATTGGCAAAGGCTCTGTCGGCGGACATAATGTCCTGCTCATAGAGCCTTTGACTTTTATGAACCTGAGCGGCAATGCCGTTAAAGATGTTCTCAGAAAATTTAATGTCACTTCTGAAAACCTGATAGTAATCCATGACGACCTGGATATGGGTGCCGGAAAACTAAAAATAAGAAAAAATGGTTCATCAGGCGGGCACAGAGGCGTTGAGTCAATAATTCAGAGCATCGGCACAAAAGAATTTATCAGGGTCAAGATAGGGATAGGGAGGGAGCCCGGAATATCTCCTGAAACCTATGTCCTCAAAAAATTCCGGAAAGACGAACTCCCGATAATCAAAGACGCCATTCAGCGCGCGGTTGACGCAGTCACTGCTATTGTCTCAGGCGGCGCTGCAAAGGCGATGAATAAATTCAACTAAATTTTTGTGATTCAAAATTGGAAATCTTTGGTATAATGAAATTAAGCAGTTTGGGAGGTAACATTATGAGGTTCACACGCATTACAATTGATACTGACAAGATGGGCGGAGTTCCCTGCATAAGAGGTTTGCGCATACCTATTGCAACAATTGTTGGTATGGTAGCTAATGGTATGACTGAAAAAGAAATCCTTGATGACTATCCTGATTTGGAACACGAAGATATACGTGAGGCTTTACTTTATGCCGCCGATGCTGTAAAAGAACGTCAGATACCTCTTGTCACCGCATGAATTTTCTTATAGACAATGCCCTTTCCCCTATAATTGCAAAAGGTCTAAAAGAAGCCGGTTTTGAATCTATGCATGTCAGAGATGTAGGCATGAGTGCATCTTCTGATCCCGTTATTTTTGAATATGCAAAACAAAATGACCAGATAATCGTATCCGCTGATACTGACTTTGGAACATTGCTTGCTCTCTGGAAATATTCTAAGCCGTCAGTAATCCTTTTCAGGACATCTGATAAACGACCTCAATCACAGCTCTCTTTGCTCCTAACTCATATTTCAGAAATAAAGGATGCATTGATTGCCGGAAGTATTATTGTTTTTGAGGATAACAGAATTAGAATCAGAACGCTGCCGATAGGCTGAGATTCTTAATAATTTTAGCACTAACAGATTTTTCCGGCGGATTGAGGGAGAGGAGAGAGAGGCAGGCAGCTTTACATTTTATTTATAGATAGTTCGTATAATACGGGAAGTGTCCCTGTAATAAGCATCGCCATCGCTGAGTTCTAAATTAATTCCCACTCGAAACAATCAGACATACCGTCTTCTTAAAAATGCGAACTTCTGTGAGAAATCCTCTCTGCCCCAGTGTGTTTATATTATGGAAGCATAAATTGGTCAAGGTGAAATGGAAGCATAAACTGACCAAACAGCCAATTTATGCTTAAATTAACAGAATTTTGGTGGCGGTGCAGGGAATCGAACCCCGGACACTGCGGATATGAGCCGCATGCTCTAACCGACTGAGCTACACCGCCGTTTAAAGACAGTGATAAGTGAATAGTTATTAGTGAACAGACACTGACACTGAAAACTGACACTAATTATAGCAGAAGCCGCGCTTTTAATAAAAGAGTTTAAATCTCCTGCTCCTGATGTTTATGAGGATGCCGGCTGCAATGAAGTTTGAGAGAAGCGCTGTACCGCCGTAGCTCATAAAAGGCAGGGGAATTCCCACCACAGGCATAATGCCGAGGGTCATTCCTACATTTATAAAGAAGTAAGTTGAAAACATGGCTGTTATTCCGGCGGCGAGGAGCCTGCCGAATTCATCTTTTGCCTTTAATGCGGTATCAAGCCCCCTGAGAATTAAGGCGAGGTAGATAAGCAGAAGGAAAATGCTTCCAACAAGCCCCCATTCCTCTGCGAATACCGCAAAGATAAAATCAGTCTGTTTCTCCGGAAGAAACCTGAACGGCCCCTGCGTTCCCTTCAGGTAGCCTTTTCCAAGAATACCGCCTGAGCCTATCGCAACCTTTGATTGGTTTATATGATAGCCGATGCCTGCAGGGTCTGCCTCGGGCTCTACGAATGCAACAAGCCTGTTTTTTTGATAATCTTTCAGCCCCTCCCACATTATATTGCCGATAAACGGAATTGAGATTACTCCAATGACAATCAGCAGCGCGGCAACTTTTTTTTGCAGTCCCTTCACAATGCTGAGAGATAAGAATATTATTAAGAGAACAACTGCGGTGCCGATGTCGGGCTGCTTGAGCAAGATTACCAGCGGGATAAAGGTGAACGCCAGAAAAATTTTTATCATAGGGATTAACCCCATTGCCCCGCTGATTTCAATGAAATGCCGCGCTATGACTATTATAAACATCAGCCTGAATATCTCGGAAGGCTGAAAAGAAAGCGGCCCGAGGGTCAGCCATCTTTGTGCGCCCATGCCTGTCTTCCCTGCGAAGAGGACAATCAGGAGCAGGACTATGCCTATAGCATATAAAGGATAAGCAAATCTGCTCAGCCAGATATAGTCGAAACTCACGATAAAAAACAGTGCTGTGATTCCAATCAGCAGCCAGTATATCTGCTTCACGTGATAATTGGGCTGTTCATGAGGAAGCAAGGGGCGTGTAGCGCTGTAGATTGTCATTATGCCTATAATAGACAGAAGGATTACTATGAAGAAGGTCCCCCAGTCAAAATTTTTAATCAACCGTCTGTCTATTTTTATCATAAATTTAGTCGTTAGAGCAATAGAGCAGTAGTTTTAAAATTTACTGCTGCGCTTCTGCTCTGCTGTTCTGTTTGCCTTTCAGATACGCTTCTATTGCCAGCTTTGCAATAGGAGCTGCGGCTCCTCCGCCGTGCCCGCCGTGTTCAATAAATACGCATAATGCAATCGCAGGTTTCTCTACAGGCGCAAAGGCTACAAACCAGGCATGGTCGCGAACTTTTTCAGACAGTTGATGTGAACTTTTCCTCATGCTTATTACCTGTGCAGTGCCTGTTTTCCCTCCAACTGCCGCAATGTTTGATTTTGCCGCGCTGCCTGTTCCGCCTCCTTCATTTACAACGCCGTAAAGGCCGTCCCTTACCAGGTCAAGAACCTGAGGTTTTATATCCGCACTCGCAACAGGCTGCACAGGGGCCTCTGTCTTAACTATTACAGGTCTGTATATTAAACCTCCATTAGCAACTATACTCATAAGCTGCGCCATTTGCATGGGAGTAACGGATACATAACCCTGTCCTATGGCTGCATTGAAGGTCTCGCCGAGATACCACGGCTGATTTCTCTTCTCATGTTTCCACTTGGTGTCCGGTATCAGTCCTGAACGCTCTTGCGCAAGATGCAGGCCGGTCTCGCTTCCGAGGCCGAGTCTTCTTGCATACTCCGCAATTTTATCTATTCCGAGATGTTTGCCCGCTTCATAAAAATAGACGTCGCATGATTCCACTATGGCTCTGTGCAGGGAAATAGTTCCGTGCCCTCCCTTTTTCCAGCAGCCAAACTGCCACTTCCCATAGGTTATTCCTCCGGTGCAGGTAACTTTTGTGTCGGGTGTGATTACTCCTTCATTGAGCGCGGCGATTGCCGTGACAATCTTGAATGTTGACCCGGGCGGATACTGGCTCTGGAGCGCCCTGTTAAGCATGGGCATTTTTTTATCCTGAAACAACTCGGCCCATTGACTGTAACTTATCCCGTGCGCAAACATATTAGGGTCAAAAGACGGCCTGCTCACAAGTCCGAGTATCTCTCCTGTGTCTGGCTTCAGGGCCACCACTGCCCCTGTTCTCCCTGCAAAGGCCTCTTCCGCGGCTTTCTGCAGATTGACGTCAATGCTCAATTTTAAGTCTTCACCCTTAATAGTGGATTTTTCCTGCAGGAGTTTTATTTCTCTGCCGAGTGCGTCAATTTCTATAATCCTTTCTCCAGGGGTTCCGCGCAGAGTCCTGTCAAAAAGAAGTTCCGCTCCCCACTGCCCGATAAAGGCCTCCGGCGGTACATCTTTAAACTCAGAATTTTTTGACTGGGAAGGGTTAAGCTTGCCGAGATACCCGATAAGATGGGCTCCAATGTCTCCATACAGATATTCACGGCTCATGTCAATATCAATTATCAATCCGGGGAAATCTGAGCGCCTGGCCTCTATCGCCGCTATCTCAGTAAACGTAAGCCTTTCTTTAAGTTTTATAGGCTCAAAGGGGCTCAGCCCTTTTTTGTTTATTCTGGCATAAATATCCCCGGCGTTAATTCCAAGAATATCAGCCAGATGCTGTATATTTATCTGTTTTAAATTCTCGGGCATGAGCGAGGCGTAGAAATACGGAGAATTTTTTACCAGGGGTACGCCGTTTCTGTCATATATTATTCCTCTGGGAGCCGGGATTTTAATTATACGGAGCATGTTTCCCATGGATATTTTTTTGTATTCTTTCCCCTGAAGAACCTGAAGCTGCCACAGCCTGATTGCAAACAGGGCGAATAACCCGGCAATGATATAGTAGCTTGCCAGCAATATTCTGTTTCTGCTGTTATTGCTCATTTTGAGGCCTCATGAATATGCCGAATAGAGAATTTATAAGCGCAGCGGTAAGTATTATAGATATTGCGCTCGGGATAGAAGCAGGCATGCGCTCAAATATGGTTTTGGAGAGGAATACAATTATGCCGTTGACGGCAGTCAATAGGGAAATGCCTATTACTCCAAGAACCGGCGTCCACCTGAAAAAGCCTCTGCTCGTAGTGGATGACATAGAGGCGGAGAGGAAGCCTACCAAGCCTTTTCCTAAGATGTTGGGGCCGAGAATGCCTCCGGAAAGGCTGTCGCCTATAAGCCCCACAAATGAACCGAATAGCAGGCCCTTGGCTTCTCCGTTCTTTAATCCGAAATAATAGGCAATAGCTGCCGCTAAATCCGGCTGTGCGCCAAAAATTGATATTCTGCTCTCAAGAAGAAACGCTGAGAATATGATGAGGAGCAGAATGATTTTCCTCATCGTCCTATGACCGCGACTTCTTCAAGTGTTGTGCTGTCCTGAAACGGAGTAACCTCTATGTTCTGGAAGAGCCCGGCGCCTTTTGAAGTGATTTTGGTTACAGCTCCGACAGGTATGCCCGGAGGGAAAAGAGAGTCAAGCCCTGATGTAAGCGCCATTTCGTTTTCTTTTACTTCATATTCGTGAGAGACATATTTCAGCATACAGGTTTTTGAACCCGTTCCGGAGATTATTCCTTCAGTTCTGCTTTCCTGAAGCCTTATTGCCGCTGAGAAATTCACATCGTTGAGCAGAAGGACATACGAGTAAGAGTTCAATGCGGAAAAAACCTTGCCTACAAGCCCTTTGCCGGTTATAACCGCCATATCCTTTTCTACGCCGTCACGCCTGCCTTTGTTTATTACAAGCGTGTTGGTCCACTGGTCATTGCCTCTGGAGATAACCCGCGCAGCAGTGACGTATTTCTTTTCTTTTTCTTTCAGGGTTAGCAGTTCTTCGAGCCTGGCATTCTCAAGAACTGCCTCCTTGTATTTATGCCGCTCCATAAGCAGCTTATCAAGCTCCAGCTTCAATCTCCTGTTTTCTTCATCGCGCAGTTGTATCTTTTTGAAGGCGCCTTTTATTTTTGAACAGATAGAATTAACGGCGTCATTAGCGATGTTAACCGGGTAGTTTATAAGGCGCAGGGGATTGGAAAATCCCCCGTTGCCCTGGTATGTCATAAGAATGAATGACACAATGATAAGAGAAAAAAAAAGCAAAAATCTTTTTTTGGGCATTAATAATTAAGAGCTACCTTCCTTAAAAGTTCAAAATCGTCAAGCATCTTTCCGACCCCTCTCACAACTGCAGTCAGAGGGTTATCAGCCACTATTGCAGGAAGTCCGGTCTCTTCTCTTATAAATGTGTCAAGCCCCTTTAAGAGCGCTCCGCCGCCTGCAAGCACAATTCCGTGGTCCACGATGTCTGCCGCAAGTTCAGGCGGTGTGTTCTCCAGTGTGACTTTTATCGTGTCCAGGATTGTATTTACAGGCTCGCTCAGGGCTTCCCGTATTTCATCCTCGTTTATGGTTATGGTTTTCGGAATGCCTGATATGAGGTCTCTTCCTTTTATCTCCATTTCACAGTGGCCGTCTCCGTCTGAAGGGTGTGCAGAGCCTATCTCTATCTTTATCCGCTCTGCGGTCCTCTCGCCTATCATAAGGTTATATCTGCGCTTCATGTAAGCGATGAGTTCTTCATCCATCTTATCTCCGCCTACCCTTACAGCCTTGCTGTAAACGATGCCGTCAAGCGAAATTACCGCAATATCGGTGGTGCCTCCTCCGATGTCAACAATCATATTCCCTGACGGCTCGCCCACAGGCAGGCCCACACCGACTGCCGCAGCCATCGGCTCTTCAATCAGATAGACTTCCCGCGCGCCTGAGGACTGCGCCGCATCTTTTACGGCGCGCTGTTCAACCTGTGTTATGCCTGACGGGACTCCTATGATTATCCTCGGCGATACAAAACTGCGCCTGTTATGCACCTTTGCAATGAAATACTTGAGCATCTCTCCTGTGGCGTCAAAGTCTGCTATAACGCCATCCTTCATTGGTCTTATAGCCATGATATTCACAGGGGTTTTCCCCAGCATTTTTTTTGCTTCGATGCCGACTGCAATAGTTTTCTTAGTGTCCTTTCTTATAACAACGACAGAGGGTTCATCGCATACGATCCCTTTGCCTTTAACAAATACGAGAGTGTTTGCGGTGCCCAAGTCTATGGCAAGGTCATTTGAGAATAAACCAATAATATTGTTTAAGAACATTTCTTCTCTCCTTATTCAGCTATTAGCCGACAGCTATCAGCTATCAGCCTGTTTTTGTCTCTATAACAGTTGTCCTGGCGAGCTCATCGCCAAGCCTCATCCCTTCCTTGCTCCCGAGAAGCATTACAAACTCAAACGCAAATATAAGCAGCGTAATAACCCATCCGATTAAGGGGATTATCCATAGCGCGGCTCCGATACACAGCGCCAGGTTTCTCAATATTGACTCTCTGATAGAACAAGCCTGGCCGGCTGCAATGGAAACAACCTTTAATCCTGTAAGCTGTTTACCGAGACTCTGGCCATTAAAAAGCCCGTCGCTGATTAACAGATAGGCCAGCCCGGCAAAAAATCCCACTCTCGGTATCAGCTCTGCCGCAGCAGCGACAATTATAAGGTCAATCGTTTTTGCAACACTTCTGAGAAGCAGGCTTGCCCTCGCACTTTCCAAAAGTGTGGGGCTTGCCCTTTCAGGTTCTTCCAACATCTTAAATTTTAACAAAAAATGATTCATTTTTCAATTATAATTAACTATGAGCGCTCTGGAGAATGAACTCAGGGATGCGGAAAAAGGCAGGACGTCAAAGATGCGGCTTGCCTTTATGCTCCTATTTATTTTTTCTGCGGCGGCCGGCATTGTTGTAGGCTCCCTTTACTGGATGTTATCCGACCTCCCTCAGATAAAGGAGCTTGAAGCGTATAAACCGATAGAGTCCTCTAATATTTATTCCGCTGAAGGGGAATTGCTTGCAGAGTTATACATTGAAAGAAGGACCTTTATCCCCCATTACAGAATACCCGAGCATGTAAAGAAGGCCTTTGTATCTATTGAGGACATAAGATTTTACAAACATCCGGGGGTTGACGTGGTAGGGATTATGCGGGCTCTTTACCAAGATGTTAAGGCAGGCAGCATTGTCCAGGGTGGAAGCACGATAACCCAGCAGCTCGCAAAGATGCTTTTCCTTAAGCCTGACCGGACCATAAAAAGAAAAATCAGGGAGGCGATTATTTCCATTCAGATAGAGAAGCGTTATACAAAAGATGAAATACTCGGGCTCTATCTCAATCAGTCCTATTTCGGAACGCGGGCCTACGGTATTGAGGCGGCTTCACAAACATATTTCGGGAAGACAACAGGCGAGCTTAATATAGCCGAGGCGGCTCTCCTTGCGTCTCTGCCCAAAGCTCCATCAATGTATTCTCCTTTCAAACATCCCGATAAAGCTAAAGAAAGAAGGGGGAAAGTTCTAAAAGAAATGATGAAGCATAAGTTTATAACAGAGGCTCAGTTTAAGGAGGCTGATAAGTTTCCCCTGCCTGCGGCCCCCAATTTAAGAAAATATAATGCGCCGTATTTCATAGAAGCCCTCAGGCAGGAGCTTGAGAATAAATACGGAGGCGAGTTGTACACTTCAGGATACAGGATATATACCACTCTCAGCGCGGGCCTGCAGAAGGCTGCAGAGGAGGCGGTTAAAAAGGGGCTTTCCTCTATAGAAAAACGGGCAGGGGCAGGCGTAGAGGCAGCGCTTGTTGCCATAGACATTAAAACAGGCCATGTAAAAGCTATGGTCGGCGGCTCTGATTTTTGGAAAAATCAGTTTAACAGGGCAACTCATGCATTAAGGCAGCCGGGTTCTGCATTTAAGCCGTTTGTTTATGCTGCGGCAATTGAAAAGGGAATGACATCGCAGGATAAAATAATGGATTCTCCTATTTTTCTGAAAGGTTCAAAACCCGGAGATGTTTGGTCTCCCAAAAATTATGACGGCAAGTACTACGGGAATGTTACCCTAAAAACCGCGCTTGCAAAATCTCTGAATTCCGCTGCTGTAAGGCTTGCAGATAAAATCGGGATAAAAAATGTTGTAGAGCTGGCTCATAGGCTCGGCATAAAGAGTGAACTTCAGCCTTATTCGTCTCTTGCTATCGGGGCCTCTGATGTTACTTTGCTTGAGATGGTATCAGCATACTCGGCGTTTGCTTCCGGCAAGAGAGTAAAACCTGTTTTGTATGAAAAGATAATTGACAGGGATGGAAGAATCGTAGAGGAAACAGCGGCAACGGCCCCGATAGAGTCGGGGCTTTCAGAAAAGGTTGTAGAAGAGCTGAAGGTTCTTCTCAGGGCTGTTGTTGAAGAAGGGACTGCGCAAAGCGCAAAGGAACTAAAGAGGCCTGTTTACGGCAAGACAGGAACTACAAACAATTATACTGATGCCTGGTTCATAGGTTTTGATGACAGGCTTGCGGCGGGCGTCTGGGTCGGAAGGGATAACCATAAGCCAATCGGCAAAAAAGAGGCAGGGTCCAAGGCTGCGCTTCCGATATGGATTGAGTTTATGAAAAAAGCGCCTCTACAAATTCATCAGGAACAAAATCCCTGAGGTCGTCAATCCCTTCGCCGATTCCTATAAGCCTCACAGGTATTCCGAGTTCTTTCCTTATCGCAAATACGATTCCGCCTTTTGCCGTGCCGTCAAGTTTTGTGAGCGCAACACCTGTAACGCCGACTGTTTCGTTGAAAATCTGCGCCTGCCTTAACGCATTCTGTCCTGTGGCTGCATCAACAACAAGCAGCGCTTCCTGAGGTGCATGAGGCAGAGACTTCTGAACAACGCGTTTAACCTTTTTCAATTCCTCCATCAAAGGGCTTTTTGTATGAAGCCTGCCCGCCGTGTCAATTATCACAACGTCAATCTTTTTATGTTTTGCGGACTCTATGGCGTCGTACGCAACGGCAGCAGGGTCGAAACCGCTCTGGTGTTTAACGATAGAGGCGCCTGCTCTTTCAGCCCATATCTCAAGCTGCTCTATTGCGGCAGCCCTGAACGTATCAGATGCTCCAAGCAGGACTGAATGCCCCTCTGACCTGAACCTGCTTGCAAGCTTGCCGATAGTCGTGGTCTTGCCCACGCCGTTAACGCCGACTGTCAGGATAACAAACGGTTTCTCACCGAACAGGACAATAGGCGAAGAGGAGCCGAGCAGGGAAATCATTTCCTTTTTCAGAAATTCCTTTGCTGAGGCGCTGTCTTTGACCTCGCCTTTTTTAATCTTGTCTTTTAAAAAGCTGACAATTTCTGCCGCAGCATGCACTCCGATGTCAGATGCTATAAGTATTTCTTCAAGTTCATTGACAACTTCTTCATCAATCTTCCCCTGCGTAAAAACAGATTCAACTTTTTCAATAAAGCCCTTTCTTGTTTTTGTAAGCCCTTGTTTCAGCCTGTCAAATAAACCCATCAGCCCTCCTGTCTCCTGTATTAGTAGATAGCATGTAGTAGACAGTATGTAGGGGGAAAATCCTGTCTACCCCAAATCTCGATTTAGACTTGCTAACGGCGCGTCTTTGCTGTCATTGCGAGAACCCGAAGGGTTCGTGGCAATCTTTCTGCAAAGGCTTGAGATTGCTTCGCTTCGCTCGCAATGACAATTTCTATATCGGGATTCGGGTCTACTGTCTCCTGTCTACTGTTTCCTGATATAATACACCATGAATTTCTATAAATTCATAATTGCACGCCTTAACGGCAGGGATATTGAGAAAGACTTTGATTATTATCTCGGGCTTGTTAAAAAAGGCATTGCAGGGTTCATTGTTTTCGGAGGAGAGCTGAAAACGGTCAGGCGGGGGATAAGTAAACTCCAGAAGGCAGCAGATAACTGTTTAATCATTGCCTCTGACCTGGAACGGGGATTGGGGCAGCAGCTTGAAGGAGGAACGACCTTCCCGCCTGCAATGGCAGTTGCATCTGCAATTACCCCCCACCTGCCCCCCCTTGATAAGGGGGGGATTAGGGGGGGTGAAGTAACAAGCAACAAGTTAAAATTACTAAAGAAAATTTTTAAGGCGATTGCAATTGAGGCAAGATACGCAGGCATAAATACAATCTTTGCCCCTGTTCTGGACATAAACACTAACCCCAAAAATCCGATTATTTCAACAAGGGCGTTCGGAGAGGATGCTGAAAGCGTTTCTTTTTTCGGCTGCGAGATGATAAAAATATTTCAGTCCTATGGCATTACTGCCTGCGGCAAACACTTTCCGGGACACGGCGATACGGAAACAGACTCGCACATAAAACTCCCGAAGATAAAAAAAGGACTCAAGGCTCTATCAAAGACAGAGCTTGCGCCATTCATAAATGCAGTTAAAGCAGGCGTAAGGATGATTATGATGGGGCACCTGGATGTCCCGGCGTTGGACCCGTCAGGCATTCCTGTATCGCTCTCGCAAAAAGCGGTCAGTTATCTCAGAAATAAGCTCGGATTTAAAGGCGTCATAATCACGGATGCCATGAATATGGGAGCCCTTTACCCCCCTACATCCCCCCTTGCCAAGGGGGGATGTAGGGGGGTGGAGGAAGAGGCGTCCCTTCTGGCTCTTAATGCAGGCGTTGATATACTGCTTCACCCGACTGACCCTGACAGGGTTGTTTCTTATCTGTCAACACCCCCACTGCCCCCCCTTATCAAGGGGGGGATTAGGGGGGGTAGGCGTTTACGGATATTTAGGGACGGACTGATTCGTTTTCCTTCTAAAACCCTGCCTGATTTTGAGTCTCACAGAAAGCTTTCTGAAGAGTTAACGAAAAGGGCAATTAAGGTGTCTGGTGAAATTAAGATAAAAGGGAAACCGTTTCTTATTATTTTGAGCGATGAAGAAAATCCCCCCTCACCCCCCTTTACTAAAGGGGGGATGGGGGGATTTTCAGGCAATGTCCTTGCTGAAAAACTTAAAGGAAAATTTCCTGATTTAAAATTGCAGATTATAAAACGCGATTCTGAGATTCAAAAAGTAATCTTTCCTGATAACTCATTCGCTATCGTGGCAGTCTTTTCAGGCATCAGGGCGTGGAAGGGAGGGGCAAGCCCGTGGCTTTTAAAGTCAATTAAAAGACTTGAGAGGAGGGCGGATATAATTATATCCTTTGGAAGCCCTTATCTGATTGATAGAATCGGGACTGTCCCAGCCGTTAAAATCTATGCCTATTGGGATTCTGAGGCTGCTCAGAAGGCAGCGGCAGAAGTTATCATGCAGAGGTAACGTTTTGGGTAAATATTTACTCAAAAGACAGTCATCCAATTATGTAACTGGCTGATTTTAAGCCATTATTTTCAGGCATGGAGATTGCTTAACAATAGTTAAGCAGTTTTTTTAAAATCTTATTAAGAAAAGAAGGAGATAAATATTATATGATAAAAAACGAAAAAGGCTTTACACTGATTGAACTGATTATGGTTATAGTCCTCCTTGGAATTTTGGCAGCTATTGCTGTTCCAAAATACGCAGACCTGCAAGGAGAAGCGAAGGATGCTGTAACAAATGCAACGATTGGAGCGGTAAAATCTTCTGCAGTAATATGGTTTGCTAAAAAGCTAGGGCAAACGAGCACACACACTGCAATTTTTGCCTCGACGGAATATGATACTAGTGTTATTACCCTTGACGGAACCGATTGTAATAACCTTACAGCGGAATATACCGGTCGTCCAGTAATAGATTTCAGCATAAGCACTACATTCTGTTCTCCATAGGAAAATAGAAAGAGGAAGTTAGGCAGTAAAATAAAAATAAAAAGGAGGGAAGGAAAGATGTTAAGAAACGAAAAAGGTTTTACCCTCATTGAGCTGATTATGATTATCATCATCCTCGGTATTCTCGCTGCTATCGCTGTCCCAAAATATGCAGACCTGCAAGATCAAGCAAGAGATTCTGTGCTTGATGCGTCAGTCGGAGCGCTTAAGTCAGCGGCTATAATTCAATATGCAGCGCGGATACCAGACCCGGCTTCAAACACTTTTGCTTCAATTCGGGCAAATACTGATCTGGATTCTAGTGTGGGATTTTCCACAGCACAATGTTCCGACGGTATATTAACCTATGGCAGTAGAAGCAAAACCTTTAGTATAGACAGCACCTACTGTTCAGGCTAAGAGAATTGGGAAAATGAGCTAAATGATACGGGTATTTCTCTCAAAAGGGGCAGCAATGCCCCTTTTGATTTTCCTGGTTGGGTTTATATTTATCCTTCTTATATCTGTCTTTTCAGGATGGATACTCTGGTGGGCGGGCGCAGCATGTCTTAGCCTGCTTCTTCTAAGGAAAGCAACCCACCCTTTTCCATTTACCCCGTTATCCATTGCGTTTATCTTATTTATCCTCATACTGTTTATTAACGGTGTTGTTCTTAACGATATTTACCACGGCGAAATCGTATTTTATATCCTTTTTTTTATTCTGCCCTTTACTGTGTTTTCACGTCTGGATGCCTTAACCATTGAGCGCTTCTTTAAAGTCTCGGCTTTTACATTTACCCTGCTGGTTGTATGGGGGCTTATTCAGCATCTTACAGGTTTGTTGTATATTGTGCCTCAGGGCACAAGGGCGAATGCTATTTTTTATACGCCAAATACCTTTGCGACCGGAATCAATCTTTTTCTGCTTCCATTTATAGCGCTCTATCTCTCAGGTGTTAGTTCGCGCTTTACCTATTGGTTTTCCTTGTTGTTTTTTGCAGGGCTAATGGCTACTCAGAGCCGCGGCGGTTATTTAGGGCTTACCTCCGGAATGTTATTTTTAGCATTGTTTAACTTCAGCGGATACGGGCAATTGAAATTGAGCCGTATCCGATGGGCAAAACTGACGCTGGGGCTTTTAATTGTTATTTTGCTTTTTCAGTTTTCCCCTTCATGGAGCGGCGAAAATGTGAGGGCAACAATTATGGAGGGGCATACTGCTAACCGTCTTGAACTATACAGTAGTGCATGGCAGGCAATCAAGGCCAATCCCTTATGGGGTTATGGTTATTTTAATTTCGGATATATTTTTAACAGATATAAAATACCGCCGTTTACTGACAAAATAGCATTATTCGTCCATAACGATTACCTCCAGATATGGCTTGAGGCCGGACTACCGGGGCTTCTGGCATTCCTCAGTGTGATTGGCATGTTTTATTTAAGCCTGTGGAAAAAGCGTTCGGATATAAATTTAAATTCCATGCGGAATCCCGAATGGCTGCCTGTGACTGGCGCTGCCATGACTTCTCTCTTTGCTCATGCAGCAGTGGATTTTCCGCTTTATATTCCGGCATTGCAGTTCCTGTCAGGCGCCTATCTCGGCTCTCTCAACGGTTTTTTTAGAGATGATTCTATCCCAAAACCAAAATTTATTCCACCTATAACTCCTTTTTTAGAACGCATAGGCATTAGGTTAGCAGTGGTAAAAGGGATGGCAATATTTGTGCTTTTATTTTGGCTGCTGCAGCCGGCAATTGCTCAGTTTGCATCTGAACAGGGACTTGCCGGCTTAAAAAAAGGAGATATTAAATATGCGCTAAAGAAAATTACACTGGCACAGCGGTTAGTTCCCTTGAATGCATCTTATTATTGGTATGAAGGGATAATACTGAAAGATCAGGCAGTTGAACTGCAAAACCGTGAGTTAGCTGTTTTTGCTGACAATGCCTTCGCAAAAGGTACAAAAATAAATAAATACTATCCGAGTAATTGGATTGAGCGCCTTCGTCTTCACCGCGACCATCGTGCGCTGATGGAAAATCCTGCTAATTCTGAAACGCTCTTGCAATGGGCAAAACATATACGGACATGGAATCCACATCTTTTTCCAGTCAAATTAGAATATGCCCGCACTCTGGCTTTTACGGGTAAGAAAGTGGAAGCCATGAAAATTGCAAAAGATTTACAGGTCAAACATCCCGAATCCCAGGTTGTAAAGAATTTAATAAAAGATTTGGAACAAGGGGTCTATTAGGAAATCTACGCTTCAGTTCACCTGCTTCCATATTTTTTAATCCTGAATTTACAAGTGCCGGTTGACCTCTCTTGTCTCGTATCAGCGCCATTTACTTGACATGAAATGACTCATCTGTTATTATATGAACAGTCGAAGTTGTGGCTGCTTGTTTTTAGATATTTAAATAAGTGTCTGGGTTTGATAAGGTTATTGTAAGGACAAAATCGGTCTACGACTCAGAGAGAGAGAACAGATGACACCTGCAGTTAAAGACTACTATGAGATGCTCGGCGTAAACAAAAACGCCTCTCAGGACGAGATAAAAAAGGCGTACAGAAAGTTTGCGCGAAAATATCACCCTGATTTAAATCCTGGCGACAAAACCTCAGAGCATAAATTCAAGGAGATAAACGAGGCATACAGTGTGCTTGGCGATGAAAAGAAGCGGGCTGATTATGACCGGTTCGGCAAATCTCCTTTTGAGACATCCGCCCCAGGCGGAGGACAGTGGTATGAAGGAGCCAGGCCTGATTTCGGCGAGACCTCAGATTTTGGCGGCTTCGGGGATGTTTTTTCCGACATCTTCGGAGCAGACAGAGGGCATGGACAATTCGCCAGAAAAGGCGCTGATATGTTGATGGCTATTGAACTCTCTTTGGAAGAGGCATTCACAGGCGTTACGCGTCCTGTTGCCATTACAAGAGAAACCCCGTGCAGGCTCTGCAATGGAACAGGCGCTGAGTCCTATCAGACATGTAATAGATGCAAGGGAAGCGGAAAGCTTCAAACATCAAAAGGTTTTTTCAGGATGTCCCAGACATGCACATCATGCGGAGGAAGCGGCAGAAAGATTACGAAAACATGCAGGGCATGTAATGGCAGGGGAAAGACATCACAGACAGAGACAATAAAGGCTAAGATACCTGCGGGCGCTGATACCGGTTCAATAGTGAAACTTAAAGGCATGGGAGGAGTTGGCGAGGCAGGCGGCCCGCAGGGAGATTTGCGTATAGAGGTGACCGTCAAGCCGCATCCTGTATTTACGCGAAAGGAAAATGACATTTATGTGGATTTGCCAATCACATTCGGCGAGGCAGCGCTCGGCGCAAAGATTGAGGTCCCTACAATAGACGGAAGCGCAGTGATGACTATTCCATCCGGAACGCAGGGCGGGCAGAAGTTTAAGCTTTCAGGGAAAGGTTTCCCTTCTCCAAGGACGGCAGTAAGGGGCAATCAATATGTCATCGCAAAGATAGTTGTGCCGAAAGATATAAACAGCAAGGCAAAAGAGGCGATAAAAGAGATAGAGGCATTGTATAAAGAAAATCCAAGAAAAAATCTGGGAAGGTGAATCGGTGAATGGGTAAATCGGTAAAGGAAGAGAGCAGATGGGGATTAAAGACAAGAAACAGCCTGTGTATGTGATAAGCGTTGTGGCGGAGATGCTCGGAGTGCATCCCCAGACACTGAGGATGTATGAAAGGGAAGGGTTTGTAATTCCCCGCAGGACAAAGCGCCTGAGGCTGTATTCTGAAGAGGACGTTGAAAGGCTTAACTTTGTGCTTAGCCTTACCAAAGAACTCGGAGTGAATAAGGCAGGCGTGGATATTATTTTGAGGATGAGGCAGAGGGGCGAGGCGCTGCAGCATGAGATGGAGGATATGATGCGCCTGCTTGACGAGGATATGCAGCATGATTTTGAAGAAAGGATAAGAAGGATTTTCAGCAAAGAATAAAACTCGTAATGAGTGATGCGTGATGAGTAAAAAATAATTCCTTCAACCCATTACGTATTTCAGATTACGCATAACGGAGGTTTAAATGAGAATGGATAAATTGACAATAAAAAGTCAGGAGGCTGTGCAGGAGGCGCAGAGGCTTGCTGGAAGAAAGGGAAATCAGGAACTCCAGCCGGAGCATCTCTTAATTGCCCTGCTTGCTGATAAAGAGGGGCTCGCGCCTCAGATATTGATTAGGCTCGGGGTTGATTTAAAGGCCATTCAGAGAGATGTTGAAGAGGAGATAGAAAAGTTTCCGAAGGTTCTCGGCGCAGTTCCTTCCGCCTTTGGCGGAGGACAGATATATATTTCACAGAGATTAAAGGATGCAATAGAAAAGGCTTTCAAAGAGGCAGAACATCTGACGGATGAATATGTGAGCGTTGAACACCTGCTGCTATCTCTTATATCAGCGGGAGGCCCGTGCTCGGAACTGTTAAAAAGATACGGGGTTACCGCTGATAAGGCCATGTCTGCGCTGCGGGAAATCAGAGGCGCACAGCGCGTAACAGACCCGAACCCTGAGGATAAATATCAGGCTATTGCTCGTTACAGCCGTGATTTAACAGAGCTTGCAAGGAAAGGAAAACTGGACCCGGTTATCGGAAGGGACGATGAGATACGGCGCATCATACAGGTGCTTTCAAGAAGGACCAAGAATAATCCGGTTTTAATCGGAGAACCCGGTGTGGGGAAAACTGCAATGGCTGAAGGCCTTGCGCAGAGGATTGTCGCAGGAGATGTGCCCGAGACGCTGAAAGACAAGAGGGTCGTCGCTCTTGATATGGGCTCGCTTGTTGCCGGCTCAAAATACCGCGGCGAGTTTGAAGAGAGACTGAAAGCTGTTTTGAAAGAAATAGAACAGGCAGAGGGAAAGATAATACTTTTTATAGATGAACTGCATACAGTTGTCGGCGCAGGCGCGGCAGAGGGAGCGATAGATGCGTCAAATATGCTCAAACCCGCGCTTGCCAGGGGAGAACTGAGATGTGTCGGCGCAACAACGCTTGATGAATACAGAAAACACATAGAAAAAGACCCTGCTCTGGAGAGAAGATTCCAGCCTGTTTACATAAAAGAACCCTCTGTTGAGGACACCATATCAATCCTCCGCGGGTTGAAAGAAAAATACGAGGTACATCACGGAGTCAAGATAAAGGATTCGGCTTTGATATCTGCGGCTGTTCTTTCTCACAGATATATTGCCGATAGATTTCTGCCTGATAAGGCGATAGATTTAATTGACGAGTCAGCGTCAAAGCTCAGGATGGAGATAGACAGTATGCCTGTTGAGCTTGACGAAATTGAGAGAAAACTGCGCCAGCATGAGATGGAAAAGCAGGCTGTTACGAAGGAAGATTCAAAAGACACAAAGGAGAAGCTTAACAAGATAAAAAAGGAGATGGCAGAGCTTCAGAGCAAAAGGGATGAACTCAGGGCGCAGTGGCTTGCTGAGAAAGAGATAATCTCAGAGATAAGAGATGTTAAGCAGCAGATAGAAAAGACAAAGATAGAATCAGAGCGCGCGGAACGTGAAGGCGATTTAACAAAGGCGTCAGAGTTGAGGTACGGCAAGCTCCTTGAACTCCATAAATCACTTGAGGGTGAAAATAAAAAACTTGCCGGTGTTCAGGCAAGAAGAAAGATGCTAAAAGAAGAGGTTGATGAAGAAGACATAGCAGAGGTCATCTCAAAATGGACCGGCGTGCCTATATCAAGGATGCTTGAAGGAGAGATTCAGAAACTTCTTAAAATGGAAGAAAGGCTCAGGCTCAGGGTTGTGGGGCAGGATGAGGCAATAGCGGCTGTTTCAAATGCGGTCAGGCGTTCAAGGGCAGGGATTCAGGACCCGAACCGCCCCATCGGCTCTTTCATATTCCTCGGTCCCACAGGCGTCGGCAAGACAGAGCTTGCAAGGGCTTTGGCGGAATTTTTGTTTGATGATGAAAATGCAATGGTGCGCATTGATATGTCCGAGTATCAGGAAAGGCATACAGTCTCAAGGCTCATCGGAGCGCCTCCGGGCTATGTAGGATATGAAGAAGGAGGACAGCTTACTGAGGCAATAAGGAGAAGGCCTTATGCCGTGGTGCTCTTTGACGAAGTAGAAAAAGCGCATCCTGAGGTCTTCAATCTTCTTTTGCAGGCGCTGGATGACGGAAGGCTTACAGACGGGCATGGCAGGACAGTTGATTTTAGAAATACGGTTCTGATAATGACGTCAAATATCGGCAGCACGCATATACAGGAACTCCTTACAGAGAGGACGAAGAGGCCTGCAGCATACTGGGGTTCTGCCGGGGAAGAGGATAATAAAGAAATGAAGGATAAGGTAATGGCAGACCTTAAGGCATTCTTTAAGCCCGAGTTCATCAACAGGGTTGATGAGATTGTGATATTCAATCCCCTTTCAAGACAGCTTCTGAAACAGATAGTTGAGATACAGGTTAACCGTATGAAGAAGTATATAATGGAGAAGAATATAGATATAACCATGACAGATGCGGCAAAAGAGCATCTCGCAGAGACAGGCTTTGACCCGGTTTACGGCGCAAGGCCCTTAAAGAGAGCCATTCAAAAGGAGATACTTAACACGTTGGCGCTCAGCATCCTTGACAGGACCTTTAAAGAAGGGGATGTTGTAGAGGCTGATTTTAAGAACGGCAAATTCGTATTCAAAAGGGCTGCAAAAGCAAATAAGGAAAAAGCAGGGTTGTAGTTTTCATGCGGAAAAGATAAGATGACAAAAAGATATTTCGGCCATATAGAAGTTCCGCTCAAGAGAATCCATATAGAACTCACAAACATCTGTGATTTTAACTGTGTGTTCTGTCCGAAGTCTGCAATGGAAAGGCCCTACGGCTATATGGACACGAAACTTGCCAAAAGAATAATTGATGAGATTCAGGAAAACAAGCTGAGCGATAAGATTACCTTTCATGTGATGGGAGAGCCGACACTGCATCCTGACTTTTTTGAGATACTGTCTTACGCCCAGGATAAAGGAGCGAAGGTGGGGCTTACCACTAACGGCAGCGGGCTTGGAGGCGAGACAGGGAAACGGCTTCTGGACTATAACCTTCATCAGATAGATATTTCTCTTCAGACGCCTGATGCAAAATCCTTTGTCCTCAGAAGGGCTAATGCGCTTACGTTTGATTCTTATCTCAGAGGTATTCTTAATTTTTTCTCCTCGTATATGGCAAGGAGAAGGGGCACAGTCTTTAAGTTCAGGTTTCTGAACACGAGGTTCCCGCAGAAAAACATAGAGAAGAAAGCCGGTCCCGTAAGAGTTATGTCATCAACAGAAGAATTACGGGATACCTTCAGCGTCTGGGCTGGCCGCATATACGACATCCTCGGCGTTGAATCAGAAAAGAGAGAGAAAGCAATTAGGCGTATAAGAGACCTTGTTTCATATAAATGGAATGTCGTGGAGATTTATCCTGATGTATTTTTTGAGACATATATGCTTGAAGACTGGGGACACGCCTTTGACAGCGGAAAGGTTTACAATGCCTGGGCAGGATACTGTTTCGGAATGAGAGACCACTTCAGCATTTTGCATAACGGCGATGTGGTCCTGTGCTGCGTGGATTTTAACGGACGGACAAAGGTCGGCAACCTAAACAATTCATCTCTTAAAGAAGTCCTTTCGTCAGAGGAGGTGGGCAAGATTGTGAGAGGGTTTAAGAAATTTCAGCTTGTTCATCCATATTGCAAACGCTGTCTCGGAAGCGGTTCGGTCTTATCGTGGCTTTTGAAGCCTGTTATGTCAGTCACGGTTCTCAAAATTCTTAAGCCGTTTTTCTATAAGCGGACAAAAGTTTCTTGACATAGCTGGTTATATTCTGGTATTTTAGTGTCGGCGATGGAGTTCGCCGTTAACTGTCCTTTTAAGTGGCTGATGACTCCTACCACCCCCTCTAATCTCCCCCTTGCCAAGGGGGAGCGAGTGGGGGTTGTGGGAGTTTTTTTATTATTTGCTCCTACCGATAAAAATAGGAGGATAAATAATAAATGGATAATCAGTGGCTTCAGGCAGCATTATGGATGGGACTTGCGCTCATTGCAACCCTTCTCTCTCTAAGGATAGCAATATCTATTGCCCTTCTTGAGATTATGGTCGGTGTAATCGGTGGAAATTTCCTGCCGCTTCAGAGGACCGAATGGGTTAATTTCCTTGCAGGATTCGGGAGTATCCTTCTCACATTCCTCGCAGGCGCAGAGGTTGACCCGCTAATTCTCAGAAAAAAATTCAAAGAGAGTTTCGGTATCGGGCTTTTAAGTTTTCTCATGCCTTTTCTCGGAGTTATGGCATATGCATATTATATCGGTGGTTGGACCTTCCCTCAGGCAGCGATTGCAGGCATTTCCCTTTCAACCACATCAGTTGCGGTGGTCTATGCTGTTATGATAGAGACAGGCTACAATGAAACAGAACTTGGCAAACTTATACTCGCAGCGTGCTTTATTACTGATTTAGGCACAGTCGTTGCCCTTGGAATATTTTTTGCAAACTATGACTGGCATCTTGTTCTATTTATAAGCATTACTGCCTTAGCATTATTCCTGCTGCCGAAATTTATCCCGTGGTTTTTCAGAAAAGTCGGCAGCCGCGTGAGCGAGCCGGAAACAAAATTCATCTTCTTTTTACTCTTCGGACTCGGAGCGCTTGCCATATCGGCTAAAAGCGAGGCTGTTCTTCCTGCATATCTGGTGGGGATGGTGCTGGCCCCTTTCTTTCTCGCAAACAGGACATTGAGCCACAGGATGCGTGTTACGGCATTCACAATGCTCACGCCCTTTTATTTTCTTAAGGCCGGGTCGTTGGTCAAGCTTTCTGCTCTATGGCAAGGAATAATTTTAATAGGGATTTTTCTTATTGTAAAAATAATTGCCAAATTCATAGGCGTATGGCCTTTGACAAAGGCATTCAGATTCGGTAAAAAGGAAGGTATGTATACTACCCTTCTCATGTCAACAGGTCTTACCTTCGGCACGATCTCTGCGCTTTTTGGTCTTTCAAATAAGATTATCGATCAGGAGCAATATACAATCCTGGTTACTGTTGTTATACTTTCGGCAGTAGTGCCGACGATAATTGCACAGAGATGGTTTCAACCGGATATAAAAAAGGAGGATGAAAGGGATGTTTAAGAAAATATTAATAGCCAATGACGGCTCAGCAGGCGCAAGGCTTGCCTTAAAGGTTGCGATAGACCTTGCAAAGAAATATAATGCAGAGCTTCACAGCATATCGGTGGAAGAAGGCGTTCCTCATTATGCGGCAACAATCGGAGAGGTAGAAGAATTTAAGAGAGAGGCGAATGGATATTTCAAAAAAATAAGTGATGAGGCCTATGAGGCGGCAAAAAAGGAGGGGGTAGAGCTTAAAACAAAAGTTATAGCAGGTCATGAAGTGGAGACAATAGTGAATTATGCGAAAGAAGGCGAATTTGACCTTCTGGTTATAGGCTTTATGGGACACTCAAAGATATTCGGAAGGGTGTGGGGTTCAACCTCGCAGAACATAACAAAGCTTGCGCCCTGCACAGTTGTTGTCGTAAAATAATTTAAAAGGCGATGGAGTTCGCCGCTAACCGCTCCGATAATATCGGGGCCGATAACTCCTGCCACCCCCTCTAATCTCCCCCTTGCTAAGGGGGAGGCGAGGTGGGGGTAGTAGGAGTTTTTTATTGTGCAGACAGGAAGATAAATAATGCGTGACGCCTCCATTAAAAAGTATTCAAATAATCTCCTGAGAATCATCTCTCAGTCAAGCTTTGAACTCGGGCTTGAGATGAAATCCCTTGCCACGCCCCTTGAGGAACTGAAGGAGAAGATAAAAAAATTTGAGGAGAAGAAGACGGAGGTTCTGTCCGAAAAGGACGACTTCGTTTTGCTTTTGGACGGCGAGACGAAGAGGATTATCAAGAACATCCTTGATGAGGACTCGTTCACATTCAGGAAGGAACTGCTCGCCCAGGAACAAGTCCATCTTGAAGAGCAATTCGCCCAATTGAAAACACTTCCTTCAAGGGCTCTCAGGGACGCACTTGAACAGACAGTCATAGACCATGTAAAGCAGGCGTTCACTACATGGCGTGCGATAGAAGACGACAGGCTCGCGAAGGCATTTGAAACAATCTGCAAGAGATTCGTGGTAAAAATCAATGACGCCGTTGATGCGCTCATGAAATTCTCGTCCGATCTTTTTGAAATCCCCTTTGAGGCGATCAAAACCGAGGCGCTCTGGACTGTGAAATCAGGGTTCTACTACAAATTCAAAGACCAGCCCGTGGGCATTGAGATAGTGGCGTCGTCGCTGACTTTGTTGCTGCCGAAGTTCATAGGTGAAAAGATAATTATTAAGAAGATGAAGGAATATCTCCATCGGGTTATTGATACGCAAACCGCCAGTGTCGGATACGATTTTGAGAAAAGGCTTGACAAGAGCAAGCTGGATTTCAGATGGGAAATGCTCCAGAGAATTGAGGCGACTATTGAAGGCATATCCACAGCAATAGAAAAGGGTATGAATCAGAGGAGTGAGGGAGAAAAGAAGGTTGAGGAGAGGAAAATGGCGCTGCTTGAGATTGCACAGAAACTTGATAGCATGAAAAATGCGCTGATGAGCATTAAGGAAAAGATTTGATGGGCTATATCTGCATGATGCTTTCAAAATGAGCGGCATAATGTTATTACACCCTAATTATCAAAATAACAGCAAGGGAGAAGGGCATTTTACAGAGGAGATTTGAATTGGTAGGAAACCGAGGAGGTTGTCATGTTTGAGATTAATATCCCCGGTTTTGGTTTTGTGAGACTTGAACATCTCGTCTCAGACTTTACAGGGACGCTCTCTGTTGATGGAAAACTCAACCCAAAAAGATTAAAGGCAACATTGAGGTTCTGTTAAATGCCGGATAAAAAAATCATCGGTCTTCAGCGAAACGTCTTTTTCACAGGGCTGGTGAGTTTTTTCATGGACTTCAGCTCTGAGATGATATATCCCCTTGTCCCTATCTTTTTGAGTTCTGTCCTTGGCGTCAATAAATCCATAATAGGCCTGATAGAAGGAATTGCAGAAAGCACCGCAAGTCTTCTGAAAGTCTTTTCAGGATGGCTTTCTGACAGAATCGGCAAGAGAAAAATCCTCCTTATTGTTGGTTATGGCGTCTCAACATTGAGCAGGCCGATAATAGCGCTTTCAACACTATGGGGACACGTCCTTGCATTTCGTTTTACTGACAGATTTGGGAAAGGCATAAGGGGCGCTCCAAGGGATGCGCTAATCGCAGAATCAACTCAGCATAAAGACCTCGGACGCTCTTTTGGATTTCATAGGGGGATGGATACGCTTGGGGCAGTTATTGGCCCTGCTGTCGCATTCATCCTGCTTTCGCTTTTCACAGGCAATTACCGCCTTGTCTTCTGGCTTTCTATGATTCCGGGAATGGTTGCGGTTTTGATAATTGTGTTTTTTATTAAAGACAGGGGTCAGGTATTAGGTATCAGGTCTCAGGAAGAGGCTTTTAAAAAACCCTTGAACCCAGGAACCCAGAACCCCGACAACAAAAATTTTGACTGGCGTTTCAAGGCATTTGTTGCTATCGCAACCATCTTTGCAATAGGGAACTCAAGCGATGTGTTTCTTATTCTCAAGGCGACAGATACGGGCGTTAAAGAAACGCAGATACCGATAATCTATCTCTGCTTCAACCTTGTTTATGCCCTTACCGCAATTCCTGCGGGAATCTTGTCAGACAGGATTGGAAGAAAAAGGATAATACTTGCAGGCTTTATTCTTTTCGGGTTTATCTATTGGGGCTTTGCTTTTGCCTCAGAACAAAAACATATCTGGGGACTTTTTCTTCTTTACGGAGTTTTCATGGGACTTACAGAAGGAATCCAGAAGGCGTATCTCGGAAGTATAATCCCGGATAAATCCAGGGCTACAGGCTACGGAATATTCAATACCTTCACAGGCCTCGCCATACTTCCCGCAAGCCTCATCGGAGGATGGCTCTGGGATAAACACGGCTCACAGGCAACTTTTTATTACGGCTCTATCACGGCATTCCTTTCCGCATTTATCTTTATTATTTTCATCATTACTGCAAGAAGAAAGGGGCAGAAATGAGCAAAAGTTTTTATGTCTTTACTTTTAATTCCCGTTAAGATATGCTTAACTTAAGTTCCTTAAGTAACTGGAGGTTGTATGGAAAGAACAGTCACAATTGAGGATGCAAGGAAAAAACTCGGTGACCTTGTTGAAGGCGCACGGCTCAGAGGCGATCAGTACATCATAAGTAAAAAGGGGAAACCCGCAGCTGCGATTGTGCCGCTGGAAATTGTCAAGAAACATAAAGAGGCTAAAAAAGCGCTTTTGATGCTTATAGAAGAGGTTCATGAAAAGAACAAAGCGGGAAAATCTGAAGAGATAGAAAATCTTATAGACGAAGCTGTGAGATGGGCGAGGCGTAGGGCAAAGGCCTGATGATTCGGGTTGTCCTTGATACAAACCAGCTTGTATCCGCGCTGCTGAATCCTGAAGGCATTGCATTTGAAATATTAAAGGCGTCGGGCCTTAAAGGCGAGCAGAAATATGAGCTTGTTCTGTCAGAGGATGTTCTTGCCGAATTCCGAAGGGTGCTGTCATATCCGAGGATACAGAAACTCCATCAGTGGGCCGAAGAAAGAATAGAGATATTTATTACTCTATTAAAAGAGATTGCCCGCAGCGATGAGAGCAGAAGCAAAGAGAGAATTGTTCCGGAAGACCCTGACGATGACAAGTTCTTCCATCTTGCCATAAAAACTAATGCCTCTTACATAGTCAGCCGTGACATGCACCTTTTGAAGATTAAAGAATTTAAAGGGATAAGAGTTTTGCGTCCAGAGGTGTTTCTGAGCGCTATGAGGAAAGGGGCGCTGTGACCGATACCCTCTCCACTACTTCTTCCATTTTCACCTTAACCGCCTCTTTAGTCCTTCTGTCTTTAATCTCAACAAGCCCTTCTTTAAGGTTTTTCTCTCCGAGGATGATGTGGGCCGGGATGCCGATTAAATCAGCGTCTTTGAATTTAATGCCTGCCCTTTCATTACGGTCATCCATCAAAACCTCTATGCCTTTTTCTTTCAATCCCTTATAGAGCTTTTCAGCGGTCTCTACTGTCTTAGCGTCGTTCATGTTTAAAGGCAGAATCTCTACGTCAAATGGCGCAAGGCTCTTGGGCCAGATAATGCCGTCCTTGTCATTGTTCTGCTCTATTGCCGCTGCTGCGATTCGCGCGGGGCCGATGCCATAGCTTCCCATGATAATAGGCTTTTCACTGCCGTTTTCGTCAAGAAAAAATGCCTTCAAAGGCACAGAGTATTTGGTCCCCAACTTGAAGATGTTCCCTATCTCAATACATTTTTCTATTCTTAGTTTCGCCCCGCATTTATGGCATGTGTCTCCTTCCTGAGCAGTCCTTTTATCAGGCGTATGAACCTCTTCAAATCCCCGGTCTTCACTCTTGATTTTTGAGGGGACTGATTTTGCAAGCTCAACATTTGCGGCATATCCGCACTTATCGCATAAGGCGACCTCATCCTCTCCGGCAGGGCTTGGAGCCATAAATTCATGCGCAACCACTCCTCCCATCATCCCCGGGTCCGACTCAACCTGATAGAATTTCAAGCCGCACCTTTGGAATATCTTATGATATGCTTTTGCATGGAGTTGATAGCTTTTTTCAAGGGACTCCTCGTCAGCGTCAAAGCTGTAGCTGTCTTTCATTAGGAATTCCCTGGTTCTTAAAACACCGCTCTTGGGCCTGGCCTCATCCCTGAGTTTTGTCTGAATCTGATACCATATCTGCGGCAAATCCCGGTATGAGCGAATCTCTCTGGATGCAAGCCAGGTCATGGTCTCCTCATGTGTCATGCCAAGACACATAGCTCTGCCTGTCCTGTCTTTAAGCCTGAACATCTCATCGCCTATGGAATCCCATCTTCCTGTCTGCTGCCATATTTCAGCCGGATGCAAAATTGGCATTGAAATCTCCTGTGCGCCTATTGATTCCATTTCTTTTTTTAGAATTGCATTTATCCTGTTAAGCGCCCTCCAGCCCAATGGAAGAAATATATACAAGCCGGAAGCAAGCTGCCTCACATAGCCGGCCCTGAGCATCAGCCTGTGGCTGACTGCATCCGCATCTGCCGGAACCTCTCTCAGTGTCGGTATGAACATTTTTGAAAAACGCATTTATTCCTCCTCATTACGATACATGATACATGATTCACGATACCCCCTTTAATTCCCCCCTTGCTAAGGGGGGATAGAGGGGGGTTGCATCTTGCATCCTGCATCTTGTATCCACAGGATTTGTTAAATTAGACTAATGCATAGAGAGTGTTTAGTCAAGAAGGAAGACAGCGGATTCTGCCCCTCTCACTCTATACTTCCATAATGGTTTCTGAATGGTGTAAAATTAAAACATGGCAGCTAAATTAGGACAAATCCTCATAGCCTCGGGTGTAATCACCGAAGAGCAGTTGAATGAGGCCTTAAAACTGCAAAAAAAAAGCGGCGGCAGGCTCGGGGCTAATCTCGTGAAACTCGGCCATATAACCGAGGACAAGCTGGTAACATTTCTGAGCAAGCAGTACGGCATGTCAGCGATAAACCTGTCTGAATACAAGATAGATGCTGCTGTCCTAAAGCTGATACCGGCGGACATGGCGAAAAAATATATGATAATGCCTCTTACAAGGATAGGCGCAACATTGACGGTAGCAATGGCAGACCCTTCAAATATATTTGCGGTGGATGACATAAAGTTTATGACGGGGTATAACGTTGAGGTTGTTATAGCGACAGAATCCGCTCTGATAAATGCCATAACTACATATTACGGAGGCAAGGGCGAAGGCCTCGTTGCAGCAAAGGCGAAGGCACAGACACAGGCGCCTGTGCAGGCAACATCAGCCGCTGCGGCAGAGATACTTCAGGCAAAGGATTATACCCTGTCAGATGATGGAGGCGTTGAAGAGGCCTTTGGCGCAGATGAAGGGCCTACGGTTGATGTTGATGAATTTGACCAGGTTGTCGGCAATGCGCTTGGCGATGTTGAAGTTATAGAAGATAAAGGCGATGCAGAGGTTATAAGAGAAGTTGCGGCGCCCATTATAAAACTTGCTAACGGAATACTCTTAAACGCAGTAAAGGTCGGCGCAAGCGATATTCATGTGGAGCCTTATGAAAACTCTATAAGAGTCAGATACAGGGTTGACGGCGAGTGCCGTATAGTCATGAACCTGCCTGCCAAGATAAAAAATGCCCTTACATCCAGGCTCAAGATAATGGCGCGGCTTGACATCTCGGAAAAAAGGCTTCCGCAGGACGGCAGGATTAAACTAAAGCTCGGGAAGAAAAGGGAAGTGGATTTCCGCGTCTCCACTGTTCCGTGCCTTTTCGGCGAAAGGACTGTCCTGAGGATTCTTGATAAAGCAAATCTGCAGGTGGATTTAACAAGGCTTGGCTTTGAAGAAGAGGCGCTGCAGAAATTTCTGGGGTGCCTTAATAAACCTTACGGCATGATACTTGTAACAGGACCCACAGGAAGCGGAAAGACAACGACCCTCTATTCCGCATTGAATTATCTGAATAAACCCAATATAAACATAATGACTGCCGAAGACCCCATAGAATATAATTTTCTCGGGATAAATCAGGTGCAGATGAAGGAGGAGATAGGGCTTACATTTGCCTCTGCCCTGCGCTCCTTTTTAAGGCAGGACCCTGACATTATCATGGTTGGAGAGGTACGTGATTTTGAGACCGCTGAAATAGCGGTTAAGGCTGCCTTAACCGGGCATCTCGTTCTGAGCACCCTGCATACTAACGACGCCCCGAGCAGTGTAAGCAGATTGATGAATATGGGGATTGAACCATTTTTAGTGTCGTCATCTGTTATACTTATAATGGCTCAAAGGCTGGCCAGGAAGATATGCAAGGAATGTGAGAAAGAGGAAGAAAAGTTCCCCTTGCCGACTCTTATAAGCATGGGGTTTTCGGAAGAAGAGGCAAAGGCTGTTAAGTGTTATAAGGGCAAGGGGTGTTCTGTATGCAGCAACTCTGGTTACAAGGGAAGGATAGCGCTTTATGAAATAATGATTATCAATGAGGAGGTCAGAAAACTTATACTTGAAGGAGCATCGGCGGCTGAACTTAAGAAGGCTGCTGTAAGAGGCGGCATGAAGACGTTAAGGATGAGCGGGCTGACAAAGGTAAAAGAAGGCGTTACTACAATTGAAGAGGTGTTGAGAGTTACTTTCGGAGATTAAAGAAAATTTAAAATTCAAGATTCAAGATTAACACCCCCCTACATCCCCCCTTGATAAGGGGGGAATTAAAGGGGGGTATTTTGAATTTTGAATTCTCACAGAGTGAGCGGAGGAATAGATGGCAACACTGTATGACTTGCTTAAGGTAATGATAGAAAAAGGGGCGTCGGATCTTCACATAACAACAGGAAGCCCGCCTCGTATAAGGATCGACGGAAGACTCATCCCGCTGGACCATCCGTCATTGGCCCCTGCTGAGACAAAGGCGCTCTGTTACAGCGTTCTTACAGACGCCCAGAAGCATAAATTTGAAGAAAACAATGAGCTGGACCTGTCATTCGGTGTGAAGGGGTTGAGCAGATTCAGAGGAAATGTCTTTATGCAGAGGGGCGCGGTCGCTGCCGCATTCAGGACTATTCCATTCCAGATAAAGACCTTTCAGGAATTGGGACTGCCTGAAATTGTCAACGATATGGTCAAGAAGCCGCGCGGACTGATACTTGTTACCGGACCGACGGGAAGCGGTAAGTCAACGACCCTTGCCACCATGATTGACAGAATAAATTCGGAGAGGCCGGACCATATAATAACAGTAGAAGACCCTATAGAATATATTCATAACCATAAAAAATCTCTGATAAACCAGAGAGAGGTAAATTCCGATACGGCATCTTTTAAGTCTGCCTTGAAGTATGTTCTCAGACAGGACCCTGACGTCGTGCTTATAGGCGAGATGCGCGACCTGGAAACAATAGAAGCAGCGCTTACCGTGTCGGAGACAGGACGTCTGACTCTTGCAACCCTGCACACGAACTCCGCCGTTCAGACAATAAACCGTATAATAGATGTATTCCCGTCTCATCAGCAGGGGCAGATAAGGACTCAGTTGTCTTTTGTCCTGGAAGGGATACTGGCTCAGCAGCTTATAGCCAGAAAATCCGGACAGGGCAGGGTTCTTGCAGTTGAGCTGCTGGTGCCGACCCCTGCTATAAGAAACCTGATAAGAGAAGACAAGGTGCACCAGATATATTCCATGATGCAGACCGGGCAGGCCAGGTTCGGAATGCAGACGATGAATCAGTCTTTATTTGACCTATACACGAGAGGACTTCTATCCTATGAGGATGCGATAGGGCGTTCGTCTGTTCCTGAGGAGCTGCTTACAATGATTCAAAGGATATCGGGAACTGCAGCAAAAGGAAGGTCCGCCTAAGGCGGAAGGAGGTAAAAATAAATGGCGGCAATAGTATTTCAGTGGTCAGGCAAGACTACAAGAGGCGTTATAGAATCAGGCGAGATTACTGCGGCTACAAAAGAAGAGGTTGCAGCGCAGCTCAGGAAAAAAAATATAACTCCCACTTTAATTACTGAAAAGAAGGCCGGGAAAAAATTATTCGGCGGCTTTGGCGGTGGTAAAGTAGGCGACAAGGACATAGTTATATTTACCAGACAGTTCTCTACGATGATAGACGCCGGGCTTCCGCTGGTGCAGGCGCTTGATATTCTTTCAACGCAGGTTGAGAACAAGACACTCGCCAGAGTGCTGGGAGAGATTAAGGAGAATGTTGAGGCCGGTTCTACTTATGCGGATGCTTTGAAAAAACACCCGAAGGTCTTTTCAGAGCTGTATGCGAATATGGTGGCGGCAGGCGAGGCCGGCGGTATCCTGGATACTATTCTCAACAGGCTTGCGGCGTACATAGAAAAGGCAATGAAATTAAAGAAGAAGGTTAAGGGCGCAATGGTGTATCCGATAGTTGTTACAACTGTTGCTGTTTTGGTAATTGCAATCATAATGATATTTGTGGTCCCGACATTTTCTAAGATGTTTGCGCAGCTCGGCGGGACCCTTCCGCTTCCCACGTTGATGATTGTCGGCCTGAGTCATTTTCTGGCGGGAATAGGCGGCCTTCTGACGGGAGCCGCAATAGTTGGTATTGTTGTTGCGCTAAAACAGTTCAGGCGCACGGAGAAGGGCACGCATATAACAGACAAACTCCTATTGAAACTGCCGATATTCGGGGTTCTTCTGAATAAAGTTGCCGTGGCAAAGTTTACGCGGACCCTCGGGACGCTTGTCAGCAGCGGTGTGCCTATACTGGACGGGCTTGAGATAACAGCGAAGACCTCAGGCAATAAGGTGATTGAATACGCAATTATGGAGGTGAGAAAGCAGGTTACCGGAGGCAAGACCCTCGCTGACCCATTGACCAAAGCCAAGGTGTTCCCTCCAATGGTTACCCACATGATATCCGTAGGTGAAACAACAGGCGCTCTGGATTCAATGCTCAACAAGATTGCTGATTTTTATGATGATGAAGTTGATGCGGCAGTCAACGCCCTGACGTCCATGATGGAGCCCATGCTGATGGTATTCCTCGGAGGCTCGGTAGGTTTTATAGTAATTGCAATGTATCTGCCGATATTTAAACTCATTACGCTGATAAAATAATTAATAGTTAATAGTTATAAGTTAAAAGTTAGGAGTTGAAAATTGAAAATTAACACCCCCCTACATCCCCCCTTGATAAGGGGGGAATTAAAGGGGGGTATTTTAAAACTTTACACTCTTAACTTCTAATTATAACTTCTAACTTTGTGGAATGAATGATATCCTGCTAAAAAAGGTAAAAGCCCTTATTTCCATAAGGGTTGTTTTTATCACACTCCTTCTGGGTTCGTTTTTCCTGCTTCAGGTTGGATACAGGAGTTTCCCTTATCCCCGCGCCACTTCAAACCTTATAGTAGCGCTCTATTTCCTGACAATAATCTATGCCTTTCTTCTGGACAGGATAAAGGCATACTTTACCTTTGCATACTTCCAGATTTTTATGGATGTTGCGGCTATAAATGTCCTTATATATCTTACAGGCGGGATTGAAAGCTGGTTTTCATTTATTATGCTTCTTACAGTGATGTCGGCAAACGCAGTCCTTAACAGGAAGGCTGGTTATGTTATTGCAACATTCAGCAGTATTCTCTATGGAGTCATGATAGACCTTCAGTATTATAAACTCCTCCCGATAAAGTACGACCCTGCGCTTAATGAAAAAGATTTTCTTTACAATATTTTTGTGCATATAGCTGCTTTTTATATGATGGCATTCCTGAGCGGTTATCTCTCTTCAAGGCTTGAGAAGACAACGAGAGACCTGGAACAGACCGATTCTGACCTGAAGGAGCTTTCGCTTTTCAACAGGGAGCTTATTGAGAACATTCCGAGCGGGATATTTACAACTGGCATTGACGGCCGCATTTTAATTTTTAACAAGGCTGCCGAGGACATAACCGGAATTACTCGGGAAAAAGCGTCTAACCTGAAGATAACTGCGATATTTCCTTTTATTAATCCCCCCATCCCCCCTTTACCAAAAGGGGGCGAGGGGGGATTAGAGAGAATAGAGGGTGTAATCGGTCAGCAGACAGGAGATGGCAGGATTATTAACCTGACCATCTCGCCGCGGGTGGATGTTACCGGGGTGAAAATAGGTTTTATCGGGATATTTCAGGATATCACCAGGCTTAAGAAGATGGAGATGGATATAAAGCATAAGGAAAAATGGGCTGCTATCGGAGAACTATCTGCGAATATAGCGCATGAGATAAGGAATCCGTTAGCCTCTCTTAAAGGGGCGATAGAAATGCTTAGAGAGGACCGGGCGGCAAAGGAGCAAAAAGAAAGGCTGACAGAAATAGCCTTGAAAGAGATGGATAGGCTGAACGGGATAATCACGGATTTTCTTATGTATTCAACGCCGAGGGCTGCCGAGTTCACCGCTTTGGACCTCAATCTTGTGCTTGATGACACGCTTGAATTGCTAAAAAATACAGCATCCGCAAGGAAGGATATTTCTATCACAAAGGATTTCGCCGGGCCGCTTTTTGTTAATGCCGACCGTCAGAAAATGCAGCAGGTCTTTTTGAATCTGGGGATGAATGCCTTAGAGGCCATGCCTGACGGAGGAGAACTTTCTGTCAGCACAAAGCGGTCGAGCCGTTCTTTTGAGGTTGTTTTTAAAGATACCGGTATCGGTATCTCTCAGAAAAATCTTGAAAAAATATTTTATCCTTTTTTTACTACGAAAGATGAGGGCACCGGGCTCGGACTGGCTATTGCATACAGAATTATTGAAGAGCATAAAGGAAAGATAAATGTTATCAGTAATTTAGGCGAGGGCGCGGCCTTTAAAGTTATAATACCCGACAGCTCTGCGAGTCTATGACAATGGAAAATCTTAGTAAAGGTAAAATTCTAATTGTAGAAGATGAAAAAAGCATGCGGGAGGTGCTCGCAATCCTCCTTGAGGGGGAGGGTTACGCTGTTGCTCTTGCCGCAGGCGGCATTGAGGGCATAAGTCTTCTTAACAAGGACATCTTTGACATGGTAATCACAGACATCAAGATGCCGAAGGTCAACGGCTTTGAGATACTCAAAAAAGTGCGTGAGACCTCTCCCGACACACTGGTAATTATGATAACTGCATTCGGAACAACAGAGTCTGCAATAGAGGCCATGCAGCTTGGCGCTTATGATTATATACACAAGCCGTTTAAGATAGATGAGATACGGCTCGTAGTCAAAAAGGCGCTTGAAAGGCGTAAGCTCAGCGCAGAGGTTTCTATACTCCGCGACAAGATAAAGACGACATACGAATTCGGCAATATTTTCTGGAAGAACCCTCAGATGCAGGAACTGCTTGGCATTATCCCGAGGATTGCCCAGAGCAATTCCAATGTCATAATAACGGGTGAAAGCGGCACCGGCAAGGAATTGGTTGCGACGGCTGTTCATAACCTCAGCCCGAGAAAAGGGAAGAAGTTTGTTGATATAAACTGCGCTGCATTTCCTGAAGGCCTTCTGGAGAGTGAACTCTTCGGACACATGAAAGGCGCCTTTACAGACGCCGCCTATAACAAGCAGGGGCTTTTTGAGATAGCTGACGGCGGGAGTGTTTTTCTTGACGAAATCTGCGAGATGTCAATTAACCTTCAGGCAAAACTGCTGAGGGTGCTTGAGAGCAGTACGTTCAGGAGAGTCGGAGGCACTACTGATATAAAGGTGGATGTGAGAATAATATCCGCCACGAATCAAGACATTAAGGAAGAGGTTTCGGCAGGCAGATTCAGAGAGGATTTATATTACAGATTAAATGTGGTCCCCCTCCATATTCCCCCTTTGCGGGAGAGGAAGGAAGACATTCCGATGCTGGTGGAGCATTTTCTAAAAAAGTTCTCATTCGCAGAGCGGAGGGTGTCTGCCCAGGCCATGAAGCTTTTCATGGAGTATCCGTGGAAAGGGAATGTAAGAGAACTTGAAAATATCATAGAGAGAATAGCGCTTCTAACAGATAAGGACGAGATAACTGTTGAGGATGTGCCTCATGAAATCCTGATGTTTTCAGAAGGCGCTGACTATACGCCGGAGCTCACTAACGAAGGGATTGATATGGACGGCATTATTAAAGGGATGGAAAAGAAATATCTCCTGAATGCGCTGAAGCTTACAGGCGGAAATAAGACAGAAGCGGCAAGGCTGCTAAAACTTTCTTTCCGTTCATTCAGGCACAGGCTGTCAAAATATGGTATAAAATAAGCAGATGAAACTTGGCGAAGTATTAGTTAAAGAAGGCCTTATTACAAAGGAGCATCTGAGGCTTGCGCTTGAAAGGCAGGTTATTTTCGGAGGCAGGCTCGGGACAAATATTGTTGAACTCGGCATTCTTAAAGAAGACGAATTCGCAAAATTCCTCAGCCGCTATCTCAAGATTCCTGTTGCCGAGCCCTCGCAGCTGGCGAATATAGATGAGGAGACCATCTCTGCAATAAGCAAGGAGATGGCGGAGAAATACAAGGCGATTCCGTTTAAAAAAGATAAAAACAGGCTTCACATGGCAATGCTGGACCCGAAGGATATGAAGGCGGTGGATGATTTCAGGTTTATCAGCGGCTATGACGTAATACCTTATGCCGCCTCGGAACTGAGGATTCTCTATGCGCTTGAGAAATACTACGGGATTAAAAGAGACCTCAGATATATAAGCATTTTTGACCGCATTGAGGAAGAAAAACAGGTTGTTGTTACGGATTCGGAGGAGCTCAAAAAAATAAAACAGGCCTTTGCAAATGTGACCGAGAAAGAAGAGATTGCAGGGATTCTAATAAGTGAGGCGCAGAAGGCAGCAAAAAGGGCGGCGCTGTTTATAGTGAAAGGCAATGGTGTTTCAGGGTGGAAGGCGAAAGGGTTAACGGTTGAAGGAATTAGTATTAATGCATTGTCTTCAGGAGGCGCCTCAATATTTAACGATGTTCTTGTGAAGAAGGCTTATTACAGGGGGCCTGTGCTCAAGCTGCCCGGCAATGAAGAGCTTATAAAAATACTGTCTGGAACACCGCAGGACAGCCTCACAATTCCAATAAGCATAAGAGAAAGGGCGGTGGCTCTACTTTATGCGGACAACGGGAACGACGCGGTTCTTGACGCTAATGTGAATTATCTCAATACACTGGGGTCAATGGCTTCCATGGCTTTTGAGATATTGATACTGAGAAAGAAGATAATGGATATGTAGAAATCAAAAGAAAAATGAACTGTATTTTTCAGCTTGACAAAATATATTCTTCTTGATAGTGTTATCTGCATTTAGCTATTAGCTGACAGCTATCAGCTATCAGCTAAATGAGGGGGGGAGTTAATGACAAAGGCGGAGCTTATTGACAAGATAGCTTCGGGCGCGGGGCTGAGCAAGGCAGATGCTTCAAAGGCGCTTGATTCAACTTTAAATGCAATAAAGTTATCATTAAAAAAAGGGCAGAAGGTTACGCTTGTCGGCTTCGGAGCATTCTCAACCGTGAAGCGTAAAGCCAGAAAAGGGCGCAATCCTAAAACAGGGCAGGTTATCAATATTCCGGCTGTAAGAGCGCCGAAATTTATATCAGGCAAAGCGCTTAAAGATGCAGTAAAATAATTTACTATTTGCCCCGTGAGCCTCTTACAAAAGCCAGACTATCAGAGATTGCCTCGTCGCTCCACTCCTCGCAATGACAGTAAACACGCCATTTGTCATTGCGAGCGAAGCGAAGCAATCTTGCTTTTTAAATTAGATATTTTTCTGTGACAAACCTTTCTTCATCTTCTTTGGTTTTCAGCCTGCCGCTTAGTTTTTCGTCAAGCAGTTCTGAAAAAACTTTAGAGTAAAGGGGGCCCGGCTTGACGCCTATCTTTTGCAGGTCTTTACCCTTCAGCAGCGGCGTTATTTTTCTTAACTCAATCAGGTATTGAGATATTGCTTTCTGTTTCTGTTTGCTTTTGCTCTGAGCCATTGAGAACAGAAGAATTTCAAGTCTAACGCCATTCAGAAGATGATATAGGGCGGCGGGGTCATTTGAGGGAAGTTTATTCAGTATATCCTTTGACTGTGTTAGACCTTTTGTTATCAGCTCTCTTACCCTGGGGGGCGGCGCCAGTCTTTCAATTGCGGCGTTTCTTTCTTCCTCTTTGAGAGCGGACAGCAGAGCCATAAGGTGCAGCGCTCCCCTGTCAGGACTTTCCTCAAGGAAAAGGAGATTGAACCAGGCGAGGGTTTCAAACATAGACTGTAATGCTGACTCAACCTCATTATTGAATAAGAGGCCCGGATGTATCACCTTTAACAGCCCGAATTCAGAAAGTGTTTTAAGGGTCTTAACCGGTTCTGTTTCACTGAATGCAAGCAGAAGTTCCTCATAAAGCCTTGAACCGGAAAGCCTGCTGAAGAGGTCCAATTTGAGGGTTGACTTTATAAGGGTTTCCGTATGCTTGCTGAGCTTAAAGCCGAATCTCTCTAAAAATCTCACTGCCCTGAAGGCTCTGGTTGGATCCTCAATAAAACTCAGATTGTGTATAACCCTTATGATTTTCTCTTTCAGATCGCTCTGCCCGCCAAAGAAGTCTATAAGAAGTCCGAAGTCCTTTAGGTTGAGTTTCACAGCCAGGGTGTTGATTGTGAAATCCCTGCGGTAAAGGTCTTTCTTTATTGAGGAGGTTTCCACTTTCGGAAGGGACGCCGGGGATTCGTAATACTCTGTCCTGGCAGTTGCCACATCTATCTTTATCAATGAGGGGGACAGTCCCGATTCTACAACCCCCTTTAATTCCCCCTTAACAAAGGGGGATTCAGGGGGTTGTGTCCGTAAATCCGGGACTGTCCCCGGCGTCCCGGACTGCTGACTGCTGACTGCTGACTGCTGAAGGATTATCTTGGCCGTGCCGAACCTCTCATGCGTTCTTATCTTTGCATTCAATTTCCCGGCAAATGCCTTTGCAAAGGAAATTCCGTCTCCCTCAACAACAATGTCCAGGTCCAATCCGCCTGAGGCGGACTCGCCTCTGAGCAAATCTCTTACCGAACCGCCGACAAGATATGCGTTAATCCCGAGCTTATCCGCAATCTCTCCTGCAAGTTTAAGGATGGAGTATATTTCAGCCGGAAATTTTTCTTTGAGAAGCACAGCTATGTTTCTCCCTATGGATGGTTTTTCTCCGGCGTCTGATTTATCAAGTCTGCTCCGTCTTAAAAACTCCTCATACATGGTTCTTAAAAGGTCTGTCCTTGTTATTGCGCCGACGATATTGCCTTTCTCTATTACTGCCATGAATCTCTGGTTATGTTCTATCATCATCCGCTCTATTTCCCTGATAGACGTCTCAGGGCTGACAGCTGCGGCGTCGGTTGTGCAGAAGTCTATGGCTTTACTTTTGCCAAATCCGTGAAACAGCGCCTTTTCAACAATTTCCCTGGATATTAAACCGGCATATTTTGCACCCTTTATAACAGGCAGGACGTTCACGCCGTATTTGGTCATTATTGTTTCTGTTTCCTTTACACTGCTGTCCCATTTTATGCTTACGACCGGGCTTGTCATAATATCCGATGCAGCCTTGCCCGGCTTTACATTGCTAAGTATAATTCTCGTCAGCCTTTCTTCAATTAGCTCAAGAGATTCCTCTTTTACAGTGGCCGCGGCTGCCGTAGAATGGCCTCCGCCGTTGAATTCTTTCATCACATCTGCGGCATTGAGTTCAGACGCGCGGCTTCTTGCCACCATAAGTATTTTACCTTCCATCCTGAGGAGTACGAACAAGGCGTCAATGTCTTCCATTTCCATTATCCTGTGCGCGAGATGCGCGGCGTCGCCAAGATAACTCTCATTGGAAGCCTTTGCTATTTTTATCCTTATTCCGCTGCTGACGATTTCTTTTGCCGACCGGAGAAGTTCATTAAGGATGTCAAGTTCTTCACGGCTCATTCCCAATCTGAGAAAACTTGAGACTATATTCAAATTCGCGCCGCGTTTGACAAGATAGGCGGCGGCCAGGAGGTCCCGCTCTGTCGTGGATGGGAAGAGCAGCGAGCCTGTCTCTTCATATATGCCGAGGCACAGGATGGTTGCTTCCATCGGCGAGGGCTGCAGCTTTTTGTCTTTCAATATCTCTGAAAATATAGTTGCCGTAGCGCCGACTTCCTCAATAATCTCAAGGCTGCCGCGTATATCTCCTTTTGCAAAGGGATGATGGTCATATATGTGTATGCTTATTCCGGGTTTGGAAATTAGCTCTGCAAACTGCCCTATCCTCGGAGGATTCTTAGTGTCAACAATAATCAGGCGGGTAACCTTTGACATATCAATGTCTTTAATCCGCTTTATCTCCACAGGCTTGAAGGCCTCTATAAAATCTCTGAGTTTTTTTTCCTGAGAGCCTGCAAAGACGAGCTCCGCCTCAGGGTAGAGTTTCTTGGCGGCGACCATTGAAGCGAGGGAATCAAAATCAGCGTTTATGTGAGAAGTTATTATATCCATACCATATTATAGCGTTATCTCAACCTGAAAAATACAATTGACCTCTATGACCGAAAAATAGACATAGGGCTATAACGATTTGAATTATCTGTCATTGCGAGTCCCGATAAAATCGGGGCGTGGCAATCTCATTGCAAAAGGCGGGATTGCTTCGTTTCACTCGCAATGACAATTTTCTATGTCTATTTTCCCCTCTATGAGCGGGGATATAAATGCCTTCAAAGTCTAAGAGGCGCCGGCTTTACATGCGGCTGTTGTAGAGAGCCACCCTGTTTCTGCCGTCGGCCTTTGCTTTATAAAGGGCTTTATCTGCAAAGGTTATAATATCATCTTTGTCCTTTATATTACGGGCATAATAGGACGATATGCCAATGCTGACCGCAAGCCTGTTTTTTGCTTCCATCCCGCTGAACCTGTGTTTTTCTATAAGAACCCGCAGCGTCTCAGCCTTAGCCGCCGCGGTCTTTGCAGGCGTCTGCGGAAGAAGCATTATGAATTCCTCGCCGCCGTATCTTGCAAGCACGTCGCTTTTTCTTGTATGTTTTCTCAACAGTTGAGCAAATTCGCTGAGGACGACATCTCCTGTCCTGTGTCCGTATTTATCATTAACCTTTTTGAAATGGTCAATGTCAATCATAAAGCAGCTTAAATGGAGGTTGTACCTCTGTGCCCGGCTGAACTCTTCGGCAAAACGGTGATAAAAATATCTTATATTATAAAGCCCTGTGAGATAATCGGTTATGGCCAGTTTTTCAAATTGCGCTTTTTCGTTTTCTGTTTTCTCATGGAGAAAGGCGTTAAAGAGGAAGTTTGCAGATGAGCTTGCAATGGCCGTGCAGAGCCTTATCTCCTTCTCCGTAAAGGTATGATTGGACCTTGAAGTTCTCAGGAATAAGGTGCCGATAACCTCATCCCCGAAGATTATAGGCATGACAACAATAGACCGTATTCCCAGAGGCGCAATAATATTCCTGACCTCTTTCAGCAAGGGGTCTTTTAATGCGTCTCTTATTACCACAGTCTTTCTGGTGCGGAGCGCTTTTCATTTCTTTAGGTCTAACTTTATGTTTGCTGTCTTCGGGTCTTCAAATGTAGAGATAACATAAGCGTGTCCTTTCTCTTCAAAAGGGATGCTTAATATTGAACATCTTGTAACCTTTATGATTTTTGCTATCTTGCTTACAACGAAGAACAATACTTTTCTGGGGTCCAGCGTTGAAGATATGAGGCGTATTAATTCAAGCAGTGTTTCAAGGTCTTTTTTCTCTTCACATATGCTTTCAAAAAGGCCTTTTTTTATGAGTACCTCACTTCTCATGATATACCCGCCTCTTTAATTTAATACCCTTCTGCTCAAATTATAACTTTAGGTTCATTAAAATCCAAGTTTTAGATTATTCAATCCGGGCGCCCTGATTACGGCGCCAGCATATATTTTATTTTCACTGTCGGGAATATGTCAGAGAGTTCTTTGGGAAATTTGCCTCTGAGAATGTCAAATAGGGAAAATCTCTCTTTTTTGGTTACTACCTCCGGCTCTCCTTTTATGCCGGCAAGTCTGCCTGCAGCCGCGACCGCGTCTTCAAGGGTGCCGAGTTCATCAACGAGCCGAACTTTCATTGCCTGCCTGCCGGTAAATATCCTGCCGTCGGCAAGTTTTTTAACCTCATCAAATGGAATCTTTCTGCCGTCAGAGACAGCCTTGATAAATTGTTCATGCACATCATCAAGCACACCCTGCAGTATCAGCCTTTCCTCTTTTTCCATTTTTCTGAACGCAGATGCAAGGTCCTTGTGCCTGCCGCTCTTGATTACCTCTGTTTTCACGCCGATTTTATTCATAAGCCCCTCTATGTTGGGGATTTCCATTATCACGCCGATAGAACCAGTTAATGTGCCGGGATTTGCAATAATCCTGTCAGCCGGCGCCGAGATGTAGTAGCCGCCTGACGCCGCAACAGAGCCCATTGATACAATAACCTTCTTTTTCAGCGCTGCCTTTTTAACCTCTTCATATATTTCCTGTGACGGCGCAACAGCCCCGCCCGGACTGTCCACACGCAAGACAAGAGCCTTTATTGATGCGTCTTTAAGATAGCCCTTTATTTCATCAACAGTATTCTTTGCATCCATTATGGGCCCCTCAATGCGCACAACAGCGACCTTTTCTCCGAGAGGGACATTTTTCTGGAATACGGCAAACAGCGCGCTTATTACTATCAAGAGCGTCAAAAATCCCGTGATGATAAGACAGGCCTTTTTCATTCCTTCCCCCTTTTAACATTCTTCATACTGAGCCCTATCTTTCTTTCTTCAAGGTCAATCTTTATTATCCTGGTCCACACAATATCGCCCTCCTTTAGAGGCTCTTCTGTTTTTACTATCTCGGATGAGTAAATCAGTCCCTCAACTTCGTCTTCTATCTCCACGAATATTCCAAAGTCAGTCAGTCTCAGCGCCTTGCTTTTTACCTCATCTCCGAGCTTGAATCTCGCCGGTATATCGGTTAACCAAGGGTCGGGGGTGATTTGTTTTACGCCTAATGCTATCCTTTCCTTCTCCGGCTCTATGCTCAGGACGACAGCGTCTATTTTCTGCCCTTTTCTGATGACCTCTGACGGATGTTTAATATGCTTGGTCCATGAGAGGTCAGATATGTGGATAAGCCCGTCCACGCCTTCAGGGAGCCCGACAAACACCCCGAAGTCAGTAACGCTTTTTACCTTGCCTGTTATCTGCTGGCCTATGCTGTACCGCTGTGAAATAAGCTCCCATGGGCTTGGTTTAAGCTGCTTTATGCTCAATGAAAGGCGGCGCTCATTTTTATCAGCCTTCAGAATAATCGCCTCTACTGTTTCTCCTATGGAAAGGTATTTTGACGGATGTTTGGGTTTTGGCAGCCAGTCAATCTCTGATATGTGGACTAACCCTTCAAGCCCCTTTTCAAGCTCTATGAATACGCCGTATTCCGTTATGTTCACAACATTCCCCTTTATTTTTTGGCCTGCCGGGTATTTTTCGTCTATGGCGCTCCAGGGGTCGGGTTTTTTCTGCTTGTAACCGAGAGTAACTCTTTTTTGCTCTTCATCGTATTTGAGCACAAGGACTTCAATCTCGTCGCCTACTGCAAAGAATTCCGAAGGATGAGTTATCCGTCCCCATGATATGTCTGATATGTGAAGGAGGCCGTCAAGCCCGCCGAGGTCAACGAAAACTCCGTAGTCTGTGATATTTTTTACAGCGCCTGTAAGGAGAATTCCCTCCTTCAGTTTTTCAATTGTCTCCGCCTTTTTCTTCTCTCGCTCTTCTTCCAAAACAGCCCTGTGTGAGACTATGACGTTGGACCGCCTGTTATTCATTTTCAGCACCTTAAAAAGCATTTGCTTGCCGATAAGACTGCCCGTGTCCTTGACCATTTTTACGTCTATCTGGGAGCCCGGGAGAAAAGCTGCGACTCCGAGTATATCTACTGAAAGCCCGCCTTTTGTTTTACCTGAGATTACGCCTTCAATAGGGGCGTCATTTTCCAGAGCGGATTCAATAATATCCCAGGCCTTTATCCTTGTCGCCGCTTTCCTTGACAGATTAACCATCCCATTGGAATACTTCATGGTGTCCACATACACTTCAATAGCAGTTCCCTCATGCAGGCTTGAAAGCTCTTCAGGAGAAAACTCTTCAGCAGGGACAAAGCCGTCGGCTTTATATCCTATGTCAATTATGACTCCAGTCTGTTTTACGGCTATAACCCTTCCTTTTAATATTGAGCCTTCTCTAACGCGATGAAAGGTCTCGGCATAAAGTTTTTCCATCTCATTGTTTTTGATTTCCATCACCCTTTTATCCTCCTATTTCCTTTGCTCTTTTTATTATATCCTCAATTATCCAGTCAGGTGTTGACGCCCCTGCCGTTATGCCTACGCTGTCCGCGCCGTTCATCCACTCGGAAATTAGTTCCGCGGATGTCTCTATGTGATAAGTCGGAACAGAAAGGGACCTGCATAATTTTGCAAGCTGGGTTGTGTTTGCGCTGTTTTTCCCTCCGACAACAAGCATGATATTTACCTTTTTAGCCATAGCCGCTGTTTCTTTTAATCTCAGCGCTGTGGAACTGCATATAGTATTATATACCTTTACATTCTTTACCTGCTCTATGACCTTTCCGAAGAGCTTTTTGAGCGCTTCAACCGGCTGCGTGGTCTGCACCACAATCCCCACATTGCGTTTTATTTTTGGAAGGGCTTTTTCACTGTCAACGACTACTGCGTCGTCTCCTGCGTAGCTCATCAAGCCCTGCACCTCAGGGTGTCCCCTGTCTCCGAGGATTATCACCTGATACCCCTCTTCTCTGAGCAGTTTCGCATAACGCTGCGCTTTTTTTACGAAAGGGCAGGTTGCGTCAATTATATTGAATCCAGACTCGGAAATTCTGTTCATAAGCTGTAAAGGAATGCCGTGCGTCCTGATTATAATATCTTTTATCCCGGGAGCATCTATGTCCTCAATCGGCTGAATTCCTTCTTGCTTGAGTTTTTCTATGACCTGGGGATTATGTATTATAGGGCCGAGAGTGAAAACGCCTTCCTGTTTTTTCTTTGCCGTCTTAAAAGCTATGTCAACGGCTCTCTTTACCCCAAAACAAAATCCTGCTGTCTTAGCAACTATTATCTTCATATATTCACCCTGTGAGAATTCAAAAAATTAACACCCCCCTACATCCCCCCTTGATAAGGGGGGAATTAAAGGGGGGTATTTTCAACTTTCAACTTTAAATTTTTAATCTCTTTCATTATATCACTCCCGATTTTCTCCTGGAAATCCTTGCCTGTTTCTGTCCCTTTTGTTTCAATTGGATTCCCAAAAAATATTTTGATATTAGACAGCTTTATATATCTTGCGCCTGCGGGAAGCGCCTTATCAGCGCCATCAATAAACGCAGGAACAATCACTGCCTTTGACATTGCCGCTATCATGCCGGCCCCCCTTTTTGCATCAAGAAGGCTGCCATCTCTGCTCCTTCCGCCTTCAGGAAACATAACTATCAGTTCGCCGTTTTTTAACCGCCTCACCGCCTCTTTTATCGTAGATGGCTGCGGAGCGCCTCTGTCAACAGGGAATGAGAATGTTTTTACAAAGGCGCCGATGAACGGTATCTTGAAAAGCCCTCTTTTTGCCATGAAAGTTGCCTGCCTCTTTCTTATTGCAGAACCTATTACCAGAGGGTCTAAATGGCTGGCGTGGTTTGACGCCACAATAACGCCGCCTTTTTGGGGAACTTTTTCTATGCCGTCAATCTTAAGCCTGAAAAAGATTTTAAAGAGCAGGAAGAAAAAGGTTGTGGCAAACCTATAAGCTAAGGTCAATGGTCTCCCCTTACGACCTTTAGGATATTTTCCAAAACCTCGTTTATTGTCATCCTTGAGGAATCTATGAGGACAGCATCATCAGCTTTCCTGAGCGGGGCAAGGTCCCTGCCTGAATCCCTCGCGTCTCTTTCAACAACGTCCTTCTTCGCCTCTGATTCGGTTATGTTAATTCCTTTTTCTTTTAACTGGAGATAGCGCCTCCTGGCCCGCTCTTCAACAGACGCATCAAGATAGAATTTTTTCCATGCCTCAGGAAACACAACCGTTGTCATATCCCTTCCCTCCGCTACAAGGTCGGCGTTAAGCGAAGCGCTTCTCTGAATATCAAGAAGAAAATCCCTTACAACCTTTCTTGCAGAAAATACAGAAGAATAATGGCCCGTCTCTGTTGTCCGTATGAGTTCTGATACATCCCCGCCACCCCCTCTTTCTCCCCCCCTTGGCAAGGGGGGGATTGGGGGGGTAACTTCAGAGTTTTCTTCCAGAAATACCCTGCCGTCTTTGAAAGCAATGCTGATACCCTTCAAAGCGCTTGCAATCTTCTCGTCGCTGTCTTCAGGGTTTATTCCCTTTTCTCTTAAGGCAAGGGCTGCTGCCCTGTAAAGCGCCCCTGTGTCAAGGCAGCTGAACCCAAGTTCTGCGGCAAGGAGTTTGGCAATTGTTCCCTTGCCCGCTCCTGAAGGGCCGTCTATGGCAATAACCTTTCCCATGAATTAATAATTGATATTCTAACTTAAGTTGAGCGATTTATGTAAGGCAGGAATGCTTCAGCAAGCATTTTATTAGGGACACATCCCATATTATTCATTCTCAATTTCCCCTCTCAATCTTATTCCCTTTTCTCCTTAATTCAGCGTGTTAACCTCCTCAATATCTCAAAAAATCCAGGGAATGATATATTCACAGACGATATGCCGTTTATTGTAGTTTTGCCCTTTGCAATCAATGCCGCAACTGAGAATGCCATTGCAATCCTGTGGTCTCCATAGCTGTTTATGGATGCTCCTTTAAGGTTTGTATTCCCTTTGATGCTTATTCCATCGCTGAGTTCTTCTGCTTCTACGCCCATTTTTCTCATTTCTGCTGCCATTGCCTTTATCCTGTCGGATTCTTTAAACCTTAATTCTTCTGCCCCTCTTATTTCCGTTACGCCATCTGCCTGAGTCCCAAGAACGCAAAGAATGGGGAACTCGTCTATAAGAGAAGGCATAATCTCTCTGCCGAGCTTTACTGCTCTTAGCCCGTCCGCAGTCTTGCAATAAATATCTGCCACAGGTTCTCCTGAGACATCTCTAATATTCGTCAATTCTATCTCTGCGCCCATTGTTTTAAGGACGTCAAGCAGCCCTGTTCTTGTAGGATTTATGCCAACGCCTTTTATCGTTATATCAGAGTCAGGTATCAGCATTGCAGCGGCAACGAAAAATGCCGCAGATGAAAAGTCTCCGGGCACATCCATATCTTTTGCTTTCAGTTCCTGTCCGCCTTTAATCTTTATTTTGAGCCTTTCAATATTAATCCTGACGCCGCAAGATGACAGCATCCGCTCTGTGTGGTCGCGGGATTTTATCGGCTCCGATATCTCTGTTTCTCCGTCTGCATAGAGGCCTGCAAGCAGCAGCGCTGATTTGACCTGTGCGCTTGCAACAGGCATGTCATATTTTATTGCTTTGAGTTTTCTGCCTCTTATCACTATTGGAGGATACCTGTCATTATCTCTTGCCATTATATCAGCGCCCATCTGCCTCAAGGGGTTGATGATTCTTGCCATTGGTCTTGACCTTAAAGAACTGTCGCCTGTGAGTACAGAAAGGAAGGGATTGCCTGAAAGGACTCCGGAAAGAAGCCTCATTGTTGTGCCTGAGTTGCCGCAGTAGATTACATCTTCAGGCTCCTTAAGTCCGTGTAACCCTTTACCATGAATTATGATGTCGCCAGAGGAAGTATCTTCACCCCCCCATCCCCCCCTTGCTAAGGGGGGGCGGCGGGGGGGTGACTTTTCCTCTATATCAACGCCAAGTTTTCTGAAAGCATTAAGGGTGCTCATTGTATCTTCAGCCCTGAGAAAATTTCTGACAATGCTTTTGCCTTTTGCTAAAGAGGAGAGGATGACTGCCCTGTGAGATATGGATTTATCAGGGGGAGGAATGATTTTGCCTTTTAATTTTTTTGCCTTTTTTAATTCTATGCTATCTGACATCTTCCCTCAGCGCCTTGGCTTTTTTAAATTCCTTTTCAAGAGCCTCAGAATTTGCAGTCTTTAAATAGCCGCTGAGGCTGTCGAGATTTTTTTTGAAAAGCGCTATGAACTCAAGAATATTATCTCTGTTCATAAGGGATATATCGCGCCATAGTTCAGGGGAGCTTGCCGCAATCCGCGTTGTGTCTTTAAATCCGTTGCCTGCATATCCGAGATAAGAGTTGTTTATCTCATCAACGGTATTGACGATTGCATAGGCAATAAGATGGGGAAGATGGCTTACGGCAGCGTATATCCTGTCATGCTCCTCTGCATCCAGAGTAGAGACTTTTGAGCCGAAGGACTCCCATAAGCCCGCGATTTTTTTCAGTGCAGTCTTATCCGTCTTTTCCGTTGGTGTTAATATGCATCTTGCGCCTATAAATAAATCTGCTGCTGCTGTGTCTATTCCCATCCTGTCGCTTCCTGCTATCGGATGCCCGCCTACGAAACTTACATCCTCAGGCATCAGGGCTTCCATATCCCTGACAAGTTTTCCTTTAACGCTGCCGACGTCTGTTACAATTGCGCCTTTTTTTAAGGAGCCGTTTATTTTTTTTGCCGTCTCTGTGAAACAGCCGACAGGGATGGCGAATAAAATCAGGTCGGAGTCAGCGCAGGCCTTTGATGCGTCAATATCAAAAGAATCAATTATGTTCATCCCCAGCGCTTTCTTGAGGTTATTTTCTTTTCTGCCATAGCCTGCAATGTGCCTGCACAGCCCTCTTTTCTTCAGGGCCAGGGCAAATGATGCGCCGATTAAACCTACGCCGAGAATAGTGACTTTATTAAAAAAAATGCTGCCCGGTGAATCGGTGAATCGGTGAATCGGTGAATCGCTCTTCAGAGTTCCAGCATCTTTATTTGGATATAACTTTTTCACTAAGTTTTAAACCTATATTTTGAATTTTGCTCTTTAAATTTTGGATTTTATTTATATCTCTCTTCCAACAGCCTTTGCTATCGGTTTTAATTCAAGCATCAACTTTTTAAAGGCGTCAGGTTTTAATGACTGTTCCCCGTCTGACATTGCATTTTCAGGATTCGTATGCACTTCTATGAGAAGCCCGTCTGCGCCGACTGCAACAGCAGCCTTTGCCATCGGAGCAACGAGGTCCCATTTGCCGACGCCGTGGCTCGGGTCCACTACAACAGGCAGATGCGTTTTTTGTTTCAGCACAGGCACCGCGCTGAGGTCCAGGGTGTTTCTTGTCGCTGTCTCAAAGGTCCTTATGCCTCTTTCGCAGAGGATAACCTCCTGATTGCCCTTTGACATTACATACTCCGCTGCCATAAGCCATTCCTTGATTGTGGCTGAAAGCCCTCTTTTGAGAAGAACCGGTTTACTGCACATTCCCACCTCAAGCAGCAACCTGAAATTCTGCATATTCCTTGCCCCTATTTGAATTATGTCTGTATATTGAAGTATTGTCTCCAAATCTCTTGGGTCCATTATCTCTGTGACAACAGGCAGCCCTGTTTTTCTGCCCGCCTCGGCAAGGTACTGAAGCCCTTCCTCTCCAAGTCCCTGAAATGAATAAGGCGAGGTCCTGGGTTTATAAGCGCCTCCTCTTATAAACGACGCCCCTGCCGCTTTAACCTTCTCAGCTATGTTTATCATTATGGCTCTGTTTTCAACAGCGCACGGCCCTGCAATAACAGGTATTTTTTTGCCTCCGATAACTTTTCCTTTGACTTTTATTATCGTGTTCTGTGCCTTGAAATCCCTGCTTGCAAGTTTGTAAGGTTTGAGGATTCTCATCACATCCTCAACGCCTTTCATAACCCGAACGGCATTCTCTTCTTCCTCTGTTATCCGTGAGGTATCGCCTATGACGCCTATAACTGTTTTTTCGATGCCTCGCGAGATAGTTGCCTTCAATCCCTTGCTTTCAAGTTTTTTGAGCAGGTGGGCGATGTTTTTTTCAGTAGCCTTACGGTTTAAAACTATTATATCCATTTATTCCTCCATTAAATGCCGTGAAGCGTTAAGCGTGATGCGTGATAAGTAATTCTTTAACTCATTACGCATTACTGATTACGCATAACGGTTTTCATTGCTTTTATAAATCTCTTATTTTCCTCAGGCAGACCTATGGTCACCCGTATTGCGTCAGGCCCCGTTGGTCTGACAATAACTCCATCATACAGAAGTTTTTTATAAATATCCATTGAACCTGCGGCAGGAATATAAATGAAATTTGCCTCTGTAGGGGCATAGCTTATTCCGAGAGAAGAAAGTTCTTTGTAGAGATATTTTTTGCCTTTGTTGTTTATCTCTCTTGATTTTTTGATATGGCCTTTGTCCTTTAAAGCCTCTATTGCGGCTTTCTGCGCAACGGAGTTTGTGTTGAACGGCGCGCGCACCTTATTCATCTCGGTTATTATGTCCTGTCTTGCAATACCATAGCCAATCCTTAATCCTGCAAGCCCGTAAATCTTGGAGAAGGTTCTGAGAATCAGAATATCCCTGCCCGCCCTGAAATGTTTAAAGCTGTCGGCGTATCGGGTATCATTGACATATTCATAGTATGCCTCATCAACAACTACAAGTATGCCGTCCCTGATTTTTCTCATCAACCTGTCAAATTCTCCCTTTGTATTCATTGTGCCTGTCGGATTATTAGGATTTGCTATAAACAGCATCTTTGTCTTTGGCGTTACAGCGCTCAGCATTGCGTCAAGGTCATGTCTGTAATCCCTGAGCGGAGACTGAATTGCCTTTCCTCCTGCTGCCTGTACAGCCATTGCGTAAACAACGAAAGAAGGATGCGCCATAATAGCCTCATCACCCGGAGCTAAGAAGGCCCTGGCTGCTATGTCAAGAAGTTCATTTGAGCCGTTTCCGAGTATAATGTTTTCAGGAGTAATATTATAAGTAATCTCCCTCTGCCCCCCTTTATTAAAGGGGGGGAAGGGGGGATTTTTTGAGAGTTTTTTTGCCAGAGCGTTTTTGAGGTAATAGCCGTTTCCATCAGGGTATCTGTTCAGTGTTTTTTTCAGCCCTGCCGTTATTGCCCTGACAGCCGCAGGAGAAGGGCCTATGGGGTTTTCGTTTGAGGCAAGCTTTATGGGGTTTTTTATCCCGAGTTCCCGCTCAAGTTCTTCTATGGGTTTGCCGGGGGTGTAAGGCCTGAGCGCCTTTATGTGTTCCGGAACATTTATCACTACTGACCACCGTGCGGATAAGAGCCGAGAAATTTGAGATAGAGGCAGCCCTCTTTTATATTCTCTATGGCTTTTCTGACTTTTTTCTCCTCTATGTGTCCTTCCATATCCACAAAGAAGATGTATTCCCAGGCCTTTCTTCTGGAAGGCCTGGATTCAAGTTTCGTAAGATTTATCTTAGCCTTCTTGATGGGTTGAAGGATGTCGTAAAGCGCGCCCGGCTTGTCCTTAATGGAG